>Ga0183101_1000527_pt1 | contig 37936 bp, 35 predicted proteins | sample Biomet3_FD_127790 | JGI IMG/M metagenome (GOLD analysis project Ga0183101, IMG submission 127790) | Microbial communities from bioreactor (seeded with sewage sludge) at LBNL, California, USA - Biofuel metagenome 3 | ecosystem: Engineered > Bioreactor > Anaerobic > Unclassified ... | reverse complement strand
AATGTTTGCTTTGTAAAAGGTTGTTGCACAAAAGTTAAAACTTATTACAACTACAAAATTGCAGAAGAAAAAAGCCGCAATTTAAGAATCTATCCACGTTCTAAACCGAAAATTGCTAATGAAGATATTAAAGAAATCGATGGAATTGTAACAGATGGTGTTAAAAATGGACAATCATTGCATCACATCTTTATTTCAAACCCTGAATTAGCAAAAATTTGTTCAGAAAGAACAATAAGAAGACTATGTTATCGCGGGAATTTAAGCGTTAAACCTCATGAATTGAGAAAATATGTAATCTACAAACACGAATATAACTATGAAAAAGATAAAATTAATTTAAAAGATATCCGTGTAATGATCGGAAGAAATTATAAGAATTACATACAAAAAATCTCGAAAAATAAATCAATGAATATTGTCCAATATGACTCGGTTATAGGCAAAAGAAGCGACAAAAAAGCAATCTTAACAATCACATTTCCGAAATACAATTTTCAATTTGGAATTTTAATTCAAAAAGATTCGCCTTCAAATGTTGTCTATAATATTAAAAAATTATTTAGATTGATTGGTAATGAGACAGTTGAAAAAATATTTCCAATTAATTTGGCTGATAATGGAGTTGAATTTTCATCGTTTAGTCAAATTGAAATTGATGATAATGGAGAGAAAATATGTTCGTCTTTCTTTACAAATCCTTATCGTGCGACTGACAAAGCTTCTTGTGAAAGAAACCACGAATTGATTAGATATTTCTTACCAAAAGGTAAAAGTTTCAACTTTTTAACACAAGAAATAATTGATAATATGTTTTCAAATATTAATTCTTATGTTAGAAAAAGCAAAAATGACAAAACACCATATGATCTTTTAAAACGAAAATTTGGTGAAGATTTTTTAAATAAAATAAACATTAAAAGAATACCAAATAAAAAGGTTAAACTAACTGAAATTTAGCTTAACCAAGATCAAGCAAAGAAGATTAGATATTTAACAATTTAACCAGTTGCATTGAATTAGTCATATTCAATCGATGGTTCTTTTTTGCTTACTTAAATTATTGATTTTTAAATATAATTTGTCAAATTTTGACAAGTTGAATGCAACTTTAAGATAAAAAAACTTAAAAACGTATTAAATATTAGTTTTTGTTGCTTTTACTTTGACATCTAACAAAAGAAAAAAGTAAATCAAAGATAATTGTTAAGGTTCAATCAATATAAATAGCATTTTTTACTCACCAAAAGTCTAAAAAAATAATTTAAAAATTTTATCCTAAAGGATAAACTTAAAAATATTTTAAAAATTTAAACTAAAAATTCACTTTAATTATTATTATAATTAAGTTGAAAATTACCACCCTTTTGTGGTATTTTATTAGTCGTTATCTTTTTAAAAGGAGGATAGAACTATGAATATGAGAAATGTTGCGATTATCGCCCACGTTGATCATGGTAAGACAACGTTAGTTAACCAACTTTTAAGAAGTTCAAATACATTCCGTGAAAATGAAAAAATTGTTGATCGTGTTATGGATAGTGATCCAATTGAACGTGAAAGAGGTATTACTATTTTAGCGAAGACAACTAGTGTTTTATACAAAGATACAAAAATTAATATTCTTGATACTCCAGGGCACGCTGATTTTGGTGGCGAAGTTGAACGTATTATGCACATGGTTGATGGTTGTTTACTTCTTGTTGATGCTTTTGAAGGAACTATGCCACAAACTCGTTTTGTTTTGAAAAAAGCAATTGAAGCCCATGTTAAACCAATCGTAGTCATTAATAAAGTTGATCGTCCAAATGCCAATCCAGCCAAAGCGGTTGATGAAGTTCTTCAACTCTTTATGGAACTTGGAGCCCCTGATGATTTCTTAGACTTTAAAGTTGCTTATACCAGTGCTTTAAATGGTACTTGTAGTTTAGATCCAGCTCTTTCAAGTCAAAAAGAAGGAATGGAACCTATCTTTGATTTAATCCTAAGTGAAATTCCAGCTCCACGTGTAACTAAAGAAGGACCATTACAACTTCAAGTTGCTTTACTTGACTATAATGATTATGTTGGTCGTATGGGTATTGGTCGTATTCAAAGAGGTTCTGTTACTAATGGCACTACTGTCACTTGTGCCCGACGTGATGGTTCAACTAAACAATTTAAAATTCAAAAAGTTATTGGTTACTTTGGTATTAAAAAACAAGAAATTGATAAAGCAGAAGCTGGTGATATTGTTGCAATTGCTGGTTTACCTGATATTAACGTTGGTGAAACCATTTGTGATAATAGTAAAGTTGATCCACTTCCACCAATCCATATTGATGAGCCAACTATGACTATGACTTTCGGGACAAATAGCTCGCCATTTGCTGGTCGAGATGGTGATTTACTAACTGCAAGACAAATCCAAGATCGTTTAAACCGTGAAGTTCAAAAAGATGTTTCTTTAAGAGTTCAACGTGTTCCTAATAGTGAAACTTGGGTTGTTTCAGGAAGAGGTGAATTACACCTTGGTATTTTAATTGAAAACATGCGTCGTGAAGGATTTGAACTTGAAGTCTCACGTCCACAAGTCATTATTAAAGAAATTGATGGTGTCAAATGTGAACCATATGAAGATTTATCAGTTGAAGTTCCTAACGAATATGTTGGTGATATCATGACTGTACTTGGTAATCGTGATGCAACTTTGGTTAATATGGATGCTAACGATGTTAATACAAAAATTGATTATGTAATTCCATCACGTGGTCTTTTAGGATTTGTAACCAATTACTTAACCTTAACTAAAGGCTATGGAATTATCTCTCACACCTTTAAAGATTATCGTCCTCTTGATAAAAAAGAGATTGGCGAACGTCAAATTGGTGTTCTTGTTTCTACTGAACAAGGTCCAGCGACGCCATATGCTATCGAGCACGTTGAAGAGCGTGGCGTTATGTTTATTAATCCAGGAATTGATGTCTATGAAGGCATGATTGTTGGCGAAAACAAGTATGATATTGATTTAGCCGTTAACGTTTGTGCCACTAAAAATTTAACGAACCAACGTAGTAGTAATAAAGATTTTACCGTTGTTTTAAAGGTTCCACGTAAGATGACACTTGAGACTTGCCTTGATTACATCAATAGTGATGAACTAGTTGAAGTCACTCCTACTACTTACCGAATGAGAAAGAAAATTCTTAATACCGCTGAACGTAAAAAGCATGATGCTCACGTTAAGATGGATAAGGAAAGTAACGAAGAGATTGATTAATAAAATAAAAAGCAATTTAGATGAGAACCTAAATTGCTTTTTTTGTGTTTAAAATAATGGGGCAATAATTCTTAATATCGACCATTTAAGCTTCTTTTTCCAAGAAGCATTTAAATACTCTTTATAGTTTATTTTAGTTGAAACACTAAGCATCTCTTTTAAATCTTCATCCATTTCTTTAACCGCTTCACTACCATAGAAGAAAATACCGTTTTCAAAGTGCAAATATAAACTTCTGAAATCCCAATTAATTGTACCCGTAACTGCCATATTTCCATCAACTACAATCATCTTTTCATGATTAAATCCTGGAGTATATTCGTAAATTTGTACCTTACTAATTCCAAGAATTGAATAGTAACTTCTCGTACATTGATAAATCATCTTTTTATCAGGAGTACCAGGAGTAATAATTTTAACTTCAACACCGCTTTTGGCGGCTACTGATAAAGCTGTAATTAATTCTTCATCAAGAATTAAATAGGGAGTTGAAATAGTTATATATTTTGTGGCCGCAGAAATCATTAATAAGAAAACGTTACGAGCGGTATCTTCTCCATCAAATGGTTCTTCACCAAACGGAGCTACAAAACCTGGAAATAATTTGCTAGGACGTGTATCGCAAGCCACATTATCACGATAATCAAAGCCTTTAATAATTGGAATTGGTTTTTTCTCTTTTTCTTCATCAATCGTACGAGTTACTAGACCCCAATTACTTAAGAAGATATTAGTTAAACCATTAACACCTTCACCTTTAATCATGACACAATTATCTTTCCATAAACCACACTTGCTGCCTTTATTTATGTATTCATCAGCAAGATTGATGCCACCAGTAAACCCAACAACTCCATCAACAACAATAATTTTACGGTGATCACGGTTATTTTGACGAATATCAAGCGATGGTCTTAAAACATTAAATGGATAACATTTAATACCCGCTTTTCTAACTTCTTCAAAAAAATTAGAGGACATTTTACTGGAACAACCAAAATCATCATAGATCATTCTAACATCAACACCTTGACTTGCTTTGTCACAAAGAACGTCGAAAATCGAATCAAAAAATTCGCCGGATTGCATAATGAAGTATTCAATGAAAATAAACTTTGTAGCTTTTTTAAGTTCATTGACCATTGGTTCCTTACTTAAATCACCAAGTTTGTAGTATTTAACTTCGGTATTTTTATAAACGCCATTAAAAGCATTTCGATAAATATAGTCCGCTATTCTGCCAGCTCTTGCATTTTCATTACTTAATTCTGAAATCTCATTACTAGAATCGGGACGAGAATAACGCATAAATAAGTTAATTGGATCATAACGTGATTCTTTCTTACGTTTAGTGGTCATTTTATTTGCAAACATTAAGTAAAATACCGAACCAGCAATAGGAAGCACAAAAACAATTGTTAGCCAACTAATCTTATAACTTGCTTCAACTTTACTGTTCGCAATAAAGACACCGATTACAATATCAAAAATCAAAATATCGATAATGGCAACCCAAGCTAAATTTCCTAAGAATTGTCCATATAATAGTAAAGCAAAAATGCCAACCATAATGGCGATTTCTAAAATAAAAGTCAAAGCAATAAGCCAAAAACGTAATTGAAAGCCATGTCGCTTTTTTAATTTAATTTTTTGCTTTTTCATTTTCTTTTGTGATTTCCTCAAATATTTCTTGATATGAGTCAACAACTGGAACTTTGCTCGATAATAATCGATCTTTTGAATTATGTCCTTTTGAGAAAAGTATACAACTAAATCCAAAAATTTTAGCAACCTCATAATCATGAAGAGTATCACCAACCATTACAGTTTCTTTTGGATTAATATGGTTATCTTCAATAAATATTCTACCATAATCTATTTTGCCATTTGCTAAATTGTTTCTCGCACCACATATTCCATCAAACAAATCGAGTATCGCAAAAAACGCTAACTGACTCTTTAAATAATCGTATGGACTGGCCGACAAACAATAAATTTTAAATCCGGCTTTTTTTAATTTAATTAAGGTATCTTTTACACCAGAAAATAAACTTGTATGCTCTTTATAATGATTATAATATTCATCATTAAAATAAGAAGATAATGGCACATAGTCTTCATCCTTTAAGCCAACAATCTTATAGAAATTGCGTACAGGAAAAGTAAATTCATCTAAATAAAATTGTTTAGAATAAGGCTTTAAACCAGCTTTTTTCATCACTTCTTTTTCTATATCAACACAAAAATCTAAATCATCAATTATTGTGCCATTAAAATCAAAAAATACATTTTTCAACATAATTAGTCTTTAAATAAAACCTTTAATAGTTCAAGATCTTTTTTATACTCTGAAGAATTAGTTTTTTTAACTTTAATTTCTAAGAAGCTAATAATTTTTTCTTCTATTGCTTTTAAATCATCTTCTTGATTTTCTTCAAGCAATTTAGTGTGAATCTCATTTAAAATAACTTTGGTAATTTCATTATTATTTTTGCTTAATAATAAGTTTACATAATAATCGAATTCGTAATCATTATCTTCATTAAGAGGCACGTTCTCCATTGGATTTTCAATAACTGGTTCTTTTGGCTCTTGATTTAACTCTACGTTACGTGGAGTTTCAACTTCTTTTACATCTCCCTTAACGATTTCTTGTGGTTTAACCTCTTTGGTTTCTTCTTCCTCTTCTTTGCCTTCATAAAATGCATCAGCAACTTCTAAAGGAGTAATCTTTTCTCCACGATTTAAGCCAATTGTATATAAAGCATTAACTTTCTCAGGATCAGGATTTGCAATTGATTCTAAAGGCAATAACTCACCAAAAGTTTCAAAATATCTTTGTTCGAGTGTCTTGGTTGGGGCAACTGGTTTTACTTCAATAGGTTCATCTTTAACTTCTTCAGTGCTTGTTTCAACTTTTTCATTTGAAACATCTTCATCCATAATTGGAACACTCTTTGTATCTTCTGTTTGTTGAGTATCTAAATTGTATAGTCTTTGACTACCGCAATATGGACAGAAATCACCATTATCAGTTTCTCTTCCACAAACTAAACAGCGATAATGACCTTTCTTAACTTGCCCATCAAGAGGAACTATTTGACTTGAATCACTACCACAAAAAGGACACATTTCATTATTATCAATGATTTGTCCACAAACTTGACATTTATACTTCATAATTCTTCCCTAAAAGCATAGCTTTTTCTATATCATTAACTTCCTTAATAACATTGCCACTTAAGCAATAGCATCCATCATCAGTAACTAATAAATCATCTTCAATACGTACGCCGATGCCAAGTTCTTTAAAATATAATCCTGGTTCATCGCTAATAATATTCCCACTTTCAAGAGGAAGAGTTCGATCTTGGGGATCATGAGTATCTAAGCCGATTTGATGCGAAACACTATGGTAATAAACCTTATGAATATCATCTAAAGATTTAATTAAATTAGCTTCTAAACAACGTCTTGCTAAAAACTCGACTGCTTTTTCTTGTAAATCTTTTAAAGTAAGCCCAGGTTTCACAGTTTTAATAATCATTTTATTACAATCAAGAACGATATTATAAATCTGCTTTTGTTGATCACTAAATTTACCATTCGCAGGGAATGTTCTTGAAATATCGGCACAATATCCATTATTTTTACAACCTAAATCAAAAAGAACTAAATCTCCATTATTAACTTTACCAGTTGGAGTAGGATAATGAAGAATACAAGCATGTGCTCCACTAGCGCAAATTGTTGCAAATGATAAAGGCGAGAAATCTAAATCTTGAACTGTATAGTAAAATAAACTACTTAATTGATATTCAAATAATCCAGGTTTTAAATTCTTTAAAATCTTACTAATACCAATATTGGTTTTGGTAACAGCTTCCTTTAATTCTTCAACTTCTTGCGCTGTTTTAATTCCTCTTAACGCAACAATTTGTGGATAGATATCTAAAAATTGTAAATATGAGAAATTAGCACTTAGTCGCTCTTTAATTTCTTTAGTCGTTGTTGAATCAGCAACTTTTAATTCAGGTTCCAAATCTAAGTATAGTTTATCGAAATAACCATAAACATGCTCTTTACGATCTAAAACCATCCCAAGTTGAGCATCAAAAGTATTTAAATATAGAACATTATTAATTCCACTAATCTTACAAGCTTCTTCACTAGTTAAACGAATTCCAGTCCATTTTTCTTTGACTTCATCATATTCACTAATGAATAAATATTCAGTAATAATATTATCGCTTTTGGTAACAAGAAGAATCGAACCTTCTTGTTCAATGTTAGTTAAGTAATAAAAATTACGATTAGCTAAAAATTCATAATCATCATCATAACTCATCTTCTTTGCAACACCGCAATAAAGAATTAGGACACTATTATCATCCATGGTTTGATAAAGTTTTGCACGACGATCTTTGAATTCTTTTAAACTAATCATAAAAGATACCTCACTTTATTTTTTTAACAATATCCTCAAACTCTTTAACATTAACATCTTCAACTTTGCCTTGATCAATTAAATCACTTACTCCAACTTTAATTGGAATACGACCTAACAAAGTAATTCCTTCATCCTTAGCAACTTGTTCAGCATGAGATTTTCCATAAATCTCAATTTTCTCTTTGCAATGAGGACATTCAACATATGACATATTTTCAACAAGTCCGAGGACTTTAATGTTCATTTGTTTAGCCATATTAACTGCTTTTTTAACAATAACACTAACTAAATCTTGTGGAGAAGTCACAATAATTACTCCATCCATTGGAATCGATTGAAAAGCGGTTAAAGTAACATCGCCTGTTCCTGGTGGCATATCGATTAATAAATAATCCAATTGTTCCCATAAAACATCAGTATAAAATTGCTTTAATAAACTAGAAACCAAAACACCACGCCAAATGATTGGATCAGTTTCGTTGGCTAAAAGCATATTACTAGAAATAATCTTAATGCCTTTTTTAGTTACAGCAGGGAATAATAAACTCACACCATCCCCAGTTGCTTGTTCATGAATATTAAAAGTCTTTGGAATGGATGGTCCAGTAATATCACCATCTAAAATACCAACTTTATATCCTTCTCGATTTAAATAAACCGCAAGCATACTTGTGACAAAGGACTTACCAACGCCGCCTTTACCACTAATAATTCCAATTGTATGTTTAAAACCACTGGTAGAATTAGTTGTTAATTTTTCAATTCCTTTTCTACCTTCACAATTTTCGACACTGCAACCTTCACATTCATGATTGCAATTCTCTTCATTTTTCTCGTTATCAGCCATTAGTGAACCTCTCTTTGATGTTTAACGATTTTATCTGATAAAATCGTAACTTTTTTATAGAATATCGACTCTAAATTTTCATCATAATTTAAAGGTGTATAAAAAACTATTTCTATTTTATCATTAAACTTAGTATTTTTAATACTAAATTGCTTTTTAAGAAGATAATTTTTAAATATCTCGTAAGTATCAATCGTAACATTAGCAGTGATTTCATTTTCAGTTACTACTTCATTAAGGGTTGCCAAATTCATGACATTCGTAGCACTTACTACATATGTTCTTAATAATCTTCCACTACCTAACAAAGTTCCACCAAAATAACGCACTACAATTAAACCAACATTATTCAATTTTTTATTAACTATAACATTCAAAATTGGTCTCCCAGCCGTTCCTTGGGGTTCACCATCATCACTATATTTCATCTCGTTATTGATTATATACGCATAGCAATAATGACGAGCTTTTGGATTGTCTTCCTTTATTTTGTTTAAAAAACCAATAAATTCATCTTTGGTTTCAACCCTAAAAAGATAACTAATAAAAGTAGATTTTTCGACTTCGATTTTGCTTTGATAAGTTTTATTAATTTCGTATTCCATTTTATTTCTTTATTCAACTCAATTATATTATAATTATTAACGAGGTAAAAGAAATGAATGAGAAGAAAAAGTGCCCTAATTGTGGACTGTTAATCGATAGCGATATGGAAAAATGTCCTTATTGTGGGTATGTCATTAAAAGTGATGACTATAAAGTTAATGAAACAAAAATGGTGGTCGATAACAAAATCGAAGAAAAACCTAAATTCAAGATCGATAAAAATGTGATTAAATTTAATGAACCTCGAGATGTTTCAATTGTTAAAGAAATCAGTTTATTTTTAACTGTTTTTATTGGCTTATCTTTAATTAACATTCTTGTTGCCTATATTGTTAAACTTATTGATGCTGAATATTTAAAAACTACGAATGGAGTTGGAGTGATTAATCTCGCTTCTTATGCAATTCTTTTTATAACTTTAATGCTCATACTAATTAAAGACTATAAAAAAGTATTTACTAATTTTATAAAGAATCGAACCTATTTATATGGTGTCGCCTATGGCTTCCTTAATATTTTAATTACTGCTACTTATTCCTATATTGTCACTTACTTCTATCCAGGTTTTTCCCAAAATGATAACGAAAATAGTCTCGAAGCAATCATTAAAATTTATCCTATTTTATCTGTTTTAATTTTTGGAATTATCGGCCCAATGTGCGAAGAAATTGGCTATCGACTTGGTTTATTTTCAGTTCTAAGAAGATGGAATAGACCAATGGCCTATGTTCTTGTTGGAATAATTTTTGGCTTCATCCATTTTGATTACACTAGTACGAACTTGATTATCGAATTTTTAAATTTACCAGCATATATTTTTGCCGGTTTACTCTTCTCATATATTTATGATAAAGAAGGAATTGAAACCTCAATGACTGCTCATATTACAAATAATGTTTTTTCAATTGTAATGACCATTTTAAGCGGGGTTGCAACGAATGCAAAATAATCAATTAGCTAATGTAAATGAATCTAAAAAATTTGGTTTTTCGACCAATATTTTAAAAATTATTGCAATGATTTGCATGACTTGTGATCATGTCGGTTATATGCTGCAAAGTTACACTAATTATGATACCTTTGCCTATATTTTAAGAATTATTGGCCGTATTACTTATCCTTTAATTATTTTCACTTTATTGATTGGTCTTGAAAAAACCCATGATATTAAAAAATACATAACTCGACTTGGAATAGCAGCCTTTTTAATTTATCTTGGCTTTACACTGGCTCAATTTTTCTTTAATCAAGATTTTGGTTATGAAGGCAATATCTTTTTGTCCTTATTTTTATGTGCCGTTTCTTATTATTTTTTAAATTACTCAAAATATAAATGGTTAGTTATTTTTCCTATTCTATATTTTGTAACTTCCCTTGGTCTCATGATTCCATTTGCCTACAAATTCTTTGTTGAAAGGGATTTCGCTTTATTTTATTTATTTAATGGACTCTATTGCCAATATAGTTTATTGACTCCAGTCTTATTTTTCGGAATGTATTTAAGCTTTAAATTGTATGATAAAGCTATTGCCAAACGTTTAAATAATCAAGCATTAATCGAAGCTTTCAAAGATACACCAGACTATATAAAAAGCAAGAATGCTCTCGCAAGCATATTAATTGCAATCATTTGTGTTATTTGTTATCTTATTACTTATCTTCCAATATATGAGGGGGGATTTTCAAGAATAAATGATTGCGCTTTACAATCCTATATGATGATTGCTGATTTATTTATTCTTTTCTACTCTGGTAAACGTGGGTATAAAAACAAAGTTACACAATATAGTTTCTATGTTTATTATCCACTACACATGGTGATTGTCTATCTTATATTTTGGTTGATCTTTGGATATTAAAGGAGAAATTTATGATTAAAGAATTTAAAAAAGAAGAAAATTTTGATGAGTTAGTTAAAAGTGGTGTTTCTGTGGTTGATTTTAGCGCTACTTGGTGTGGTCCATGCCAAATGCTCCATCCAAATTTTGAAAAAGTAAGTGATGAACTTACCGATTACAAATTTATTGGTATTGATGTTGATGAGAATCAAGAGTTATCAGCAAGATTCAATGTCCGTGCCGTTCCTACTTTAGTTGTCATTGAAGATGGCAAAATTAAGAACATCACTGCTGGATATATGGATGTTGCTACACTTAAAAACTTTATTAGTCGAAGCTTAAAGAAGTAATGATAAAGTGGCTAGATGCCACTTTATTTTATTATTGAAAAAAATCCTTCATTATAATAGAATAATGAAGCGTGCAGGTGTAGTTCAGTGGTAGAATTCCAGCCTTCCAAGCTGGTTATGCGGGTTCGATTCCCGTCACCTGCTCCAGATTTAAAAAAACTCCTATGATTTAGGAGCATGGGTTCTTGAAAAAGAACTCTTTTTTTATTAATAAATACTAATCTTTTTTATAAGCTCGATTTATTAATAAACTTTTAAAAGAATAAATGATGTCTCTCTTTTTAAGCTCTTTAATTAATAATATAACCGCAATTATAGAAGTTAACAATTCACTTAAAGGGAAAGCGAGCCAAATTAGCCTTGTATTATAATCCTTATTAAGAGTAAAAATATAAACAAATGGAAAAAGAAAAATCACTAATCTCAATAAAGCAATAAACATTGGTTTTATTGACTCATTTAATGCTTGAAAAACCCCTTGAATAGCAACACTGATCCCCATAAAAACAAAACCAATTGCTCCAATTCTAATTGCTGTCGCACAAGTTTTAATAATAGAAGATCCATTACTACCACTAGCTAAGCCAAAAATAGTGGCTAAATTATCAGCAAATAATTCAAATAAAATGGTAATGATTAGTGTAACAAGAAGCGTATCTAAAATACCAAATTTAATTGAATCAAGAATTCTTTTATTGTCTTTCATCCCATAATTAAATGCTAAAACAGAGATTATTGTATTGCTTAACCCAAAGGCCGCAAATAAAGCAAATTGTTGAATTTTATAATAAATTCCAAAACTCCCTAATAATAAATCAGAGTTTTTACCAACAAAACCTAAAATCAAATTCACCCCAAGCATCATTACACTTAATAAACCTTGCATTATAGCTGCACTTAAACCAATTTTATAAATTTCTTTTATTATATAAAAATCTGGTTTTAAATATCTAATTTTATTATCGATTATTTTGCACTTAAAATAGTGAAAATACATCGCAAGTAATAAACTCACTATTTGACCAATAATCGTCGCATAAGCAGCTCCTGCAATCCCACCATTTAAAGGATATATAAATACGTAATCTAAAATAATATTCAAAAGTGCACCACTTATTTGGGCAATGGTTGAATAGATAGCTTTTCCAACTGCTTGTAAAAATCTTTCATAGACGTAAAGAAAACTGCTCCAAAGGATAAAGTACAGCAAATCATTAAATAACTTGTTCCCATCTCAATAACTTTTTGATTGTTACTAGCTTGCATTGAAATAAAAGGTTTAGCAAGAAATAAACCAAAAATAAGAAAAACAAGATATATGATAAAGCTTAAAAATATGCCATTACCGACTACTTTATTTGCTTTTTCCATATTTTTTTCACCTAAACATTTTGATAATAAGGTATTAATACCAACCCCCGTTCCAACTCCAATCGCAATAATTAAAAGTTGAATTGGAAAAGCATATGTTAGGGCTAGATTGCCATTAACTCCATCTTCGCCCATATTGATAACGAATGCTGTATCGACAATATTGTAAATAGCTTGCAATATCATTGATATAATCATTGGAACTCCCATTTTCCAAATTACTTTTTTAATAGGTTGTGTCCCTATAATATTAGTTTCTTCCATAAAAAATCCTCCAAATAAAAAAGCGTAAGCCCTAGTTGGACTTACGCTTTCGCAACACACTAGGCAATATGTTAGCATTTTTCTTAAAAAAATATAAATGTTTTTTTAAAAATTTAATTAATCATTAAATTAAAATAACTTAATGAAATATAAATTATCTTTATTCTTAATGTTATAATACTAACGAGGTTAATTTTATGGCACATATTATTGTTGATTTCCTTAGCGCTACACTTGAAAGATCAGTTGAATTTGCAGTTATTTTGCCTACCATAACTGCACCTGAACTCGGAATTTATAAATCAGGCGAAGTCCATTATGAAGGACAAGCAAAATACCCTGTCGTTTATCTTTTGCATGGATATTTAAATGATTATCATTCATGGGAAGCCTATACTTCAATTGAACGTTATGCCGAAGAAAATAACATTGCTGTTGTAATTATTTCCGGCGAAAATAAATCTTTCTCAAATGTTCATAATGACTACTTTGAAGATTTTATTGAAGGCGAATTGCAAGATTTTGTGAAAGGCACCTTCCCAATTAGTGACCGTCCAGAAGACACTTATATTGCTGGATTAAGCATGGGTGGTTTTGGAGCTTTATATCATGCCTTAAAATATCCTGAAAAATATCAAGCAGTCGGTGCTTTTTCACCAGCCATTATTGAAAAATATGAAGGCTGTCGAAAGAAAACAGTTAACCTAACAGAATTACTTAAAAAAGATATTGCTGAAGGAATAGATTTACCATGGATGTACGTAACAATTGGTAATAAAGACGATTTATTACCTGAAGTTAAACCTTACTTACAAGAAATGAAGAAGTCTCATGTTGAAGGATATCAAAAAATTGTACCAGGTTATGCTCATGAGTGGCCTTTTTGGGATATCGAAGTTAAATATTTCTTAGAAATGTTACCACGCACTGATGCTTATGCTGGCACCAAAAAAAGAATTTAATTATGCTCGAAATTTTAATTGCTACTAATAATCAAAATAAAGTTAAAGAATATAAAGATATTTTTGATGGTTACGATGTTAAAGTTTATTCTTTAAAAGACTTAAATATCAATGTTGATCCAATTGAAAATGGAAAAACCTATTTTGAAAATGCCCTAATCAAAGTTAATGCTATTAAACCATACACTACTCTTCCAATTATTGCTGACGATAGCGGCATTGAAATCGAAGGATTAGGAGAACATTATCCTGGGATTTATTCCCATCGTTATATGGAAGAACATGGTGGACAAATTAAAACTAATGACATGCTGGTTAAAACTTGTTTAGGACATAAAGCGAAGTTTCATTGCTCGATTGTTTTAGGAAACATAAAAAACAAATCTCCGATCGAATTTGTTGGAGAAGTTTTGGGATCAGTTAGTGAAATTAAAAATTATGCTGATTTCGGTTATGATCCTATTTTTAAAGTTAATTCATTGAATAAGACTTATGCTGAACTTTCTAAAGAAGAAAAAGACAAGATCTCTCATCGATATCTTGCCTCTATAAAACTATTAAATTACCTTAAAGAAAATAAATATATTTAAACATCTTTTTTGTATAAATACATAAACAAATAATACGCTGCAATCGATAAAACTACTGGTATCGCTAATAAATAAAGATATAAGAAATTTTTAGTAATTGCAAAAGCAATTAATAAGCCAACGATCATAATAAACATAATTGAGAAAGTCCCGATTACATATACTTTAAGTTTATTAATTTTTTTATTCACAGGATATAAAAGCATCTCAACTTGTTCAGGAACAACAAGCGTATATTCTTTTTTAGTAGTCTTAATTTCCTTGCCATCTTTAAGTTCAATAAGACCAACTCCATTAACATCGTATGATTTATTTAAACGAGTCTCCACTCCATCATGCATAATTTTTAAGTTACCATCAAAATCTTTATTTTCTTCTTTGAAATTTTTAAGCTCTTCCTCATCAAGAAGTGAAAGTGAATCATAAAAATATTTAACCAAGGTTTTAATTTCCGTAACCCCATTAATATACATTTCAAAATAATCTTTAGAAATAAAGACATCATTAACCATTAAATTATCTTTGCTCATCAATAAAAATTGTTCACAACTATAAACAAGATCACGAATTAAATTGAGATAAATAAAACTATTTTCTGGATTTAATACGATATCATATTTTTCTAAAAGTTCGATTGGAACATTAAAATTAGGCTTATCCATTGTCGCACCATAAACTTTTGCCATAATCATACCAGCAATAGCACTTAAATCATTATCTTTTAATTTTAAACAGATGGCATAATCTTCATAGGCATGTTTATAATCACGAAGTTTATATAAATCACGATAACCATTAGAATTTGACAATTTATATTGTTGATCAATTTTGGTTGAAGCAGCATATAAATTGAAGGCAGTTTTACATTCTGGACAAACAACATTTTCGGCATCAACTAAGTCATGTTCTTCATCAACGGTGAAGATGTTTCCACATTTTGGACAAATTACTTTTTTCATATAAATTATTATTACATGTTAAGCATGAGATTTAAACACTTTTTTAATAAAAACCATATAGTATCCCGCTTCTTTTTTAATAGGTATCACCATTATGCAACTGTTATATTTCGATTTTCCAAAATAAAAGAGCCTATTTCTAGGCTCTTATATAGTAATTTTAAACTACTTAAGAATTTCAGTAACAGTACCAGCACCAACAGTTCTTCCACCTTCACGGATTGAGAACTTAGTACCTTTTTCAATTGCTACTGGGTGAATTAATTCGACTTGGAATGTGACGTTATCACCTGGCATAACCATTTCAGTTCCGGCTGGAAGAGTAATAGTACCAGTAATATCAGTAGTACGGAAATAGAATTGTGGACGATAGTTACTTAAGAATGCAGTATGTCTTCCACCTTCTTCTTTCTTTAAAACGTAGACAGTTGCAGTGAACTTGCTATGTGGAGTAATACTTCCAGGTTTAGCAAGGACTTGTCCTCTTTCGACTTGTGAACGATCAATACCTCTTAATAAGGCACCAATGTTATCACCAGCTTCAGCGAAATCAAGAGTCTTACGGAACATTTCAAGAGATGTAACGACGGTCTTTAAGGTTGGATGAATACCAACAATTTCACACTCATCGTTTGGTTTAACAATACCTCTTTCAACACGGCCAGTAACGACGGTGCCACGACCAGTAATGGTTTCGACATCTTCGATTGGGAGTAAGAATGGCTTATCAGTATCACGAACTGGATCTGGAACGTATGAATCAACAGCATCCATTAAATCAAGAACTGATTTTTCCCATTTTGGATCGCCTTGAAGAGCTTTAAGAGCTGAACCACGAATAATTGGAGTAGTATCACCTGGGAATCCGTACTTATTAAGTAAATCACGGACATCCATTTCAACAAGATCAATTAATTCTGGATCATCAACAGCATCACATTTATTTAAGAAAACGACAACATATGGAACACCAACTTGACGAGCAAGTAAAATGTGTTCACGAGTTTGTGGCATAACACCATCAGTAGCAGCAACAACAAGAATAGCAGCATCCATTTGGGCTGCACCGGTAATCATATTCTTGACATAATCTGCGTGCCCTGGACAATCGACGTGTGCGTAGTGTCTCTTTTTAGTACTGTATTCAATGTGTGCAGTATTAATAGTAATACCACGTGCCTTCTCTTCTGGAGCAGCATCGATTTGATCATAGTTACGAACTTCACTGGCATCAATATCACCAGCTTTTTGTAAGACGTGAGTAATAGCAGCAGTTAAGGTAGTTTTGCCATGGTCAACGTGACCGATGGTACCAATATTCATATGGACCTTACTTCTATCAAATTTTGGTTTTGACATTTTTAAATTCTCCTTTATATATGCACTTAAGCATGTAATTATTTTATATTAATTTATTTTAGTAATCAATATCAATCAAATGAATAATATCGCGACTAAATAAACTAAATTAGACTATTCAGCATCGGAAGTTTTCATTCCGCTCTTCTTAACAATCTCATCTTGGACTGAACGTGGAGTCTCACCGAAATGATCAAATTCCATAGTGTAACTTCCACGACCTTGAGTGAAACTACGAAGATCAGTAACATAACCAAACATTTGGGCTAATGGTACTTGAGCTTCGACAATCTTTGCATTACCACGTTGAGATTCACCAGTCATATTACCTCTACGACGAGAAATATCACCGATTACATCACCATAATATTGCTCAGGAACAGTAACTTCAACCTTCATAATAGGTTCAAGAACGACAGGTTCACACTTCTTAGCAGCTTCACGTAAAGCTAAACTTGCCGCAATCTTGTAAGCAGCTTCACTACTATCGACTTCGTGATAACTACCATCGAATAATGTCGCTTTAACATCGATTACTGGGAAGCCAGCAATTAAGCCTCTAGTCATAGCATCAACAAGTCCATCTTGAGTTGGTTTAATATATTCACGTGGAACACTACCACCAACAACACCATTAACGAATTCGAATCCTTTTCCTGGATTTGGTTCAAATCTAATCCAAACGTGACCATATTGTCCACGGCCACCGGATTGTTTAATATACTTACCTTCACATTCAGCGGTCTTCTTAATAGTTTCACGATAACCAACTTGTGGTTTACCGACATTAACTTGAACGCCAAATTCACGTCTCATACGATCGACAATAATATCAAGGTGAAGTTCACCGACACCAGCAATAATAGTTTGACCACTATCTGGATCAGTATGAACTTTGAAGGTTGGATCTTCTTCAGCAAGTTTCATTAAAGCAATACCCATCTTCTCTTGATCTGCTTTAGTTTTTGGTTCAACAGCTTCTTCAATAACTGGCTCTGGGAATTCCATCTTTTCAAGAACAACTTCAACACTTGGATCACATAATGTTTCACCAGTTGTCGTATTCTTTAAACCAATTACGGCACCAATATCACCAGCATGAAGTTCTTCAACTTCTTGACGATGGTTTGCATGCATTAAGACTAAACGAGCAATACGCTCTTGTGAACCTTTATTGCTGTTATCAACATAACTTCCGCTCTTTAATGTACCACTATAGACACGGACATAAGCTAATCGACCAACGAATGGATCAGTTGCAATCTTGAAGGCAAGTCCAACGAATGGGGCATTGTCATCAGGTTTACAAAGATAATCTTTGCCAGTCTTTTCATCAATTCCCTTAGCTTCAGGAATTTCCATTGGAGATGGAAGATAATCAATAACACCATTAAGTAATAATTGAATACCTTTATTCTTATAAGCACTACCACAGAAAACTGGATAGAACTTTTCAGCTAAAACTGCTTTACGAATAGTTTCCTTAATCTTATCGACTGAAGGATCTTTTCCATCAAGAACATCCATCATTAAGTCATCATCGAATTGAGCAATATCTTCTAAGAGTTCTTGTCTTAATGCTTTGCATTTTTCAAGATACTCACTTGGAATTGCAATCTTAATTGGATCTTCATGTTCTTTAACTTGGCTATAATCCCAAGCTTCCATCTTAATTAAATCAATAACACCACTTAAGCTATCACTAATACCAATTGGGTATTCAACAGCTTTGGCATTAGCACCGAGCTTCTCTTTTAAAGAAGCAACAGACATTTCGAAATCTGCACCAATTGCATCAAGTTTATTAACAAATACGATACGTGGAACGCCATATTTGCTTCCTTGTCGCCAAACGGTTTCAGTTTGTGGTTCAACACCATTTTTTCCATCAAGAACCGTAATTGCACCATCAAGTACACGAAGTGAACGTTCGACTTCAACAGTGAAATCGACGTGCCCTGGAGTATCAATAATGTTAATACGATTGCCCTTCCAGAAACAAGTAGTAGCAGCACTAGTAATAGTGATACCTCTTTCTTGTTCTTGTACCATGTAATCCATGGTGGCAGCGCCATCATGAACCTCTCCTATTTTGTGAATTTTACCAGTAAAATAAAGGATTCTTTCCGTTGTTGTGGTTTTACCCGCATCAATGTGTGCCATGATACCGATGTTACGAGTATGCTCTAAATCATATTCTCTCTCGGCCATATATATCCTCCTTTAATTTACCATTTATAATGGGCATAAGCCTTATTGGCTTCAGCCATCTTCAATACATCGTCTCTCTTCTTAACACTGGCTCCAGTGTTATTAGCAGCATCAATGATTTCATTAGCTAACTTATCTTTCATTGATTTTTCTTTTCTTAATCTTGCATAGTTGACTAACCAACGTAAACCAAGAGTAACTTTTCTCTCTGGGCTAACTTCGGTTGGAACTTGATAGTTGGCAGCGCCAATTCTCTTAACCTTAAGTTCAACATCTGGCATGATGTTATTAATTGCAGTAGCAAATACATCCATGGCAGGTTTCTTAGTCTTGTCTTCGATCTCTTTAAAAGCACCGTATAAAATTTCTTGAGCGGTACCTTTTTTACCATCTAACATAATCTTGTTAATTAAACGAGTAACTAACTTTGAATTATAGATTGGATCTGGTAAAACATCACGTTTACTTACACTACCTTTTCTTGGCATAAACTATTCCTCCTTCTTTGGTCGTTTAGTACCATATAAGGAACGGCCTTGTCGACGAGCTTCAATACCCGCACAATCGAGACATCCTCTAATAATATGATAACGAACACCTGGTAAATCCTTAACACGGCCACCACGAATCATGACTGTGCTGTGTTCTTGTAAGTTATGTCCTTCACCACCAATATAAGCAGTGACTTCATAACCGTTACTTAACTTAACACGTGCGTATTTACGTAATGCTGAGTTAGGTTTCTTAGGAGTCATTGTACCGACACGGGTGCAAACTCCTCTCTTTTGGGCACTATTTTGATTAGTTTCTTTCTTGGTTAAAGAATTGAAACGTTTTAAAAGTGCTGGTGCCTTAGATTTGAAGACAGGTTCTTTTCTGCCTTCTCTAACTAATTGATTAATAGTTGGCATTTTGTTCTCCTTAATTCTTTCTTGATACACACAATACCTGGTGTATCGATATATAGACTAAAAAAATAACTTTTTAGTCAGCATGAAGATTATATATAATCTATATTTCGTAGTCAAGCAAAAATTAATATCAACGGAACCAGTGTACCCCTTTTTAAAATAATACTCTTTTAACTTCCAAAAAGCTTATCGCAAAATATCAAATAAAAGCTGTTTACTTTTGGCCCTTAAAAAAATCCTATACTTAAGAAATTTTAAAAAACGAGTGCGACAAAGATTGACCAATGTCAAAAGTTGTCTTTCTAACAAAAAAAGTATCAAAATATCATAATATGACTACATAAAAGTCTAGAAATTGCTTAATAATTGTATAAAATAAAATTAGAAGATAAAGGACTGACAATAATGAAAACAAAGATCATTACAAGCACTTTTTTGTGCTCCTTACTTTTCAAAGGTGATTATTTTTTTAGCCTTGAAAAGCTACGAATAATAATCAAAAAATCTCGCAACCAATTTTATCAAAGTTTTGGTAACAGTGAAGAGATCGTAAAAAAGATTATTGATGAATATTGTTCAACAAAAATAGAGAAGTTAAACTTTAATGAAATAATAAATAAAGATATGCAATTCTTTTATTTAATTAATATGTTCATAAATGATTTGGTTAATTATCCACATACTTTTTCTTATCTGATTGAAAGTAGTAAGATTGATAAATTTCGTTCGCTATTAACCAAAGAATTATCCTTATATTTATATAGGAAAAATATTCTGAGCAAAAAAACTTTAATACTCTATCTAGGAAAGATTGTTGAGTATCATTTACATTTAATAATAAAGACAATAAACGAAAATAAAGAAAAATCTCAAGCTAAAGAATTAGTAAATTTAGAGATTAATCGTTTAATCGATGCCTTAAAATTCAATATAAAAAAGTCAGAAGAATAATCTTCTGACTTTTTCTTTTTGCTTAGTGATTATTGAAGTTTAGTATCTTCTACTGGAGCTACTTTCGCTTCACTAGGAGTTTCCACTTCATTTGTGACTGGGCTCGCGACACTATTATCGTTTAATGGCTTATAGAAATTTGGTTTCTTATCATTATGATAATCACCTGGATCTTCAGTCATTAAGCTTTCTTCGTTACGATACTCAGCATTATCATCATCAAGACTGTGTTCACTATCGTGGACACCAATATATTGTTGTTTAACTTCTTTCATCGTATCAAGAACATCGAACTTAGTGAGAATTGACTTCTCTTCTTCGAAGCTCTTAAGACCATTACCAGCTGGAATAAGTTTACCAGCAATAACGTTCTCTTTAAGACCATGCAAACTATCGGTTTTACCTTTAATTGCCGCATCTGTAAGAACACGAGTCGTTTCTTGGAAGCTTGCAGCACTTAAGAAACTATCAGTTTCAAGGGCCGCTTTAGTAATACCAAGAATTAATGGTTTAGCAACCGCTGGACGTTTACCTTCACTGAAAGCTTTAGTGTTAGCATCATTAAGGGCATTGATTGAGACACGAGTACCGGTAATTAAATCAGTATCGCCTTTATCAATAACCACCATCTTACTTAACATTTGACGGATAATAACCTCAATATGCTTATCGCTAATACCAATACCTTCAACGTGATAAACTTTGTTAACTTCACGAATAATATATTCGCGAACATCAGCCACATCACTGACTTCGAGTAACTTCTTCAAGTTAATACTACCTTCGGTTAACTTACCACCGTTAACAACTTTATCGCCTTCTTTGACACTTAATCTACTACCAAAGTTGGTGGTATAAGTCTTTTCTTCCAAGTCATTCTTAATGGTAATATCATAAATACCATTCTTTTCAACGACTTTACTAACAACACCGCTAATTTCACTAATGGTTGATTCACCTTTTGGTGGACGAGCTTCAAAAAGTTCTTGAACACGAGGTAAACCTTGAGTAATATCGCCACCGGCGACACCACCAGAGTGGAAAGTACGGAGCGTAAGTTGAGTACCTGGTTCACCAATGGATTGAGCAGCCATAATACCAACGGCTTGACCAATCTCAACAACTTTACCAGTTGCTAAGTTCTTACCATAACAATGGACACAGACACCATCTTTAGTTTGGCAACCAAAGAGTGAACGAATTTCAACACGTTTAATACCAGAATCACTAACTTTCTTGGCCATCGCTTCATCCATAAGGGTGTTAGCAGGGACAATAATTTCACCAGTAACTGGATTGACAATATCGTGACAAGAGAATCGACCAACTAAACGATCAGCAAGTGCAACAATAACTTTGCCTTGCATATCATAAATTTCTTCAACAAATGAACCGTGATCAGTATGGCAATCTTCTTCACGAACAATTACATCTTGCGAGACATCAACTAAACGACGAGTTAAGTAGCCGCTATCGGCAGTCTTTAAGGCAGTATCAGCACCACCTTTACGAGCACCGTGGGTACCAGTAAAGAATTCAGCAACGTTAAGACCTTCACGGAAGCAAGACTTAACTGGAATTTCAATAATTTCACCAGAAGTCGAACCCATAAGACCACGCATACCCATTAATTGAGCGAAGTTAGATTTACTACCACGAGCACCACTATCACTCATAATAAATAATGGATTTTGCTTATCTTTATTTAAAGAATCGGCCACCATGTTCTCAACGGTATCATTACATTTCTTCCAAATTGAAACAATGTGACTATGTCTTTCATCAGGCGTTAAGTAACCTCTACGGTATAAGGCTTCAACTTTATCAACTTCTACATCACTGCCACTAATTTCATCACGTTTAGCTTCTAAAACATTAATATCACTAATAGCAATAGTTAATCCACTAATAGTCGAGAATCTAAAGCCATTATCCTTTAACTTATCAAGAATCGCACTGGTCTTTTGAGTACCATAACGATGGAAGACTTCATCAATAATATTGGTGATATCTCTCTTCTTGGTTGGTTGATTAAGAGGTTGATTCTTAATATATTCTTCAATATTCGTGCCTTTTGGTACGAAGAATTTAGCTAAATCGCTTTGTAAATTATCTTTACCAGTCGTATTTAAATATGGGAAATCACTTGGGAAAATAAGGTTGAAAATCATCTTACCAACAGTGGTAATTAAATATCCATCCATCATTTCTTTAGTGAAACCACTCTTCTTCATGGCTTTACCAGGAATTGCAATACGAGTATGTAAATGAATCTTCTTTAAATCATAGGCTTTATAGACTTCGTTAATATCTTTAAAGACTTTTCCTTCCATCTTACTATAGTTAACGTATTGGTTATACATATCAAGATCACCAAGATCTTTATACTTTTTAGCGGTATTTAAGAAATCTTTAGCAGTCTCTTCGATCGTTAAATAATAGTTTCCGATTAAAATATCTTGGGAAGGAGTAACAATTGGACGACCATCCTTTGGAGATAGAATGTTGTTGCTTGCGAGCATTAAGTGTAAAGCTTCTTCTTGAGCCGCTTTACTAATTGGCACGTGAACAGCCATTTGATCGCCATCGAAATCGGCGTTAAATCCAGTACAAACAAGAGGGTGCAAACGAATTGCACGACCATCGACAAGGATTGGTTGGAAAGCTTGAATACCAAGTCTATGAAGAGTTGGTGCACGGTTAAGTAAGACTGGGTGTTGTGAAATAATCTTTTCAACTACATCATAAACATCTTCATCTTTGGCATCAATCTTCTTATCAGCTTGTCTATGAAGAGTACATTTTCCTTCTTTAATTAAAATTGCCGCAATAAATGGACGGAGTAAATTAATCGCCATTTCACGAGGAATACCACATTGGTACATCTTGAGACTTGGACCGATTGCAATAACACTACGACCACTATAATCGACACGCTTACCAAGTAAGTTTTGTCTGAATCGACCTTGCTTACCTTTTAAGCCACCACTAAGAGATTTAAGAGGACGTCCAGCAGGACCAGTAACTGGTTTACCATTACGTCGACCATTATCAATTAAGGCATCAACCGCTTCTTGGACCATACGTTTTTCGTTCATCAAAATAACGTAAGGAGCATTCATATCAATTAACTTCTTTAAACGATTGTTACGTGAAATAACACGTCGATATAAATCATTTAAATCACTCGCGGCGAAACGACCACCATCGAGTTGAAGCATTGGACGAAGATCAGGTGGAATTACTGGAAGAGCATCAAGAACCATCCATTCTGGTTTATTGCCACTCTTAATAAAAGCATCTAAAACTTCGAGACGTTTTGTAAGTTTAGTTAATTTTTGACCACTAGCACTCTTGATGTCATTACTGACCGTATCAAATTCTTTTTGAAGATCAACTTCTTGAAGAAGTTTCTTAACAGCTTCAGCACCTTCACCAAATTTTGCACCAGTATGATCGCTAATAAAATCAGCTGTTCCAAAGAAATCAAATGGTTCATTTGGATTAGTTAATCTTGAAATAATAACTTTACTCTTTTCGATATCAGCAGAATCGCTTGGTAAAGTATCTTGAATTTCTTTAACGGCCGTAATAAAGACTTCTCGACCGATACGATCATCTAAGAACTCCTTATAATAAAGAGTTTTAGAAGTTCCTGGATTCATACAGACGTGGGCGGTAAAATAGACAACTTCTTCTAAGGCTTTAGGAGAAATATCAAGGACCAAACCCATTCTGGATGGAATACCTTTTAAATACCAAATATGTGAACATGGAGTAGCAAGTTCAATATGTCCCATTCTTTCACGACGGACTTCTTTACTAATGACTTCAACACCACATTTTTCGCAAACAACACCAGCATAACGGATTTTCTTATATTTTCCGCAATGACATTCGTAATCCTTGCTAGGACCGAATATTCTTTCACAGAATAAACCATCCATCTCTGGTTTTTGACTACGATAGTTAATGGTTTCTGGTTTAGTAACTTCACCATGGCTCCATTCACGAATTTTTTCTGGGGAAGCAAGACCGACTTTAATACTAGCTAAATTATTAATATCAAACATAATTTATCCCCCTTTACTTTAATAACTCATTAGCAGTGTCTTGATCTGTAGATTTTTCGACACTACTTTGAGATTCATCTTCATTATAATCAACGATATCACTAGCCACATTACTACTATCATCAAGTGTTTGGCTATTGCCACCGAGGTTACGGATTGAACGCATTGAACGTTGCTCTTCTTTTTGAGTTTGTCTTGCAAGATCATCCATATCGATAATCTTACCATCCTTATCACGAAGTTCGACATTCATACCTAAACCCATTAATTCTTTAGTAAAGACCTTGAAAGATTCTGGCATGGATGGACGTGGTAATTGTTGAGCTTTAATAATTGCTTCATATGTTCGACGTCTTCCAACACGATCATCTGACTTAATGGTCATCATTTCTTGGAGAGTGTAAGCCGCACCATAAGCTTCAAGTGCCCAGACTTCCATTTCACCAAATCTTTGACCACCATTTTGTGCTTTACCACCTAAAGGTTGTTGAGTAACCATGGCGTATGGACCAGTCGCACGAGCGTGTAACTTATCATCAACCATGTGGACAAGCTTAATCATATACATAACACCGACATTAATTCGACTATCAAATTGTTCACCAGTTCTGCCATCAATTAAAGTATATTTACCATCATTTGGCATCTTGGCTTCTTTCATCATCTCATCAATTTCATCATTACTAATTCCATCAAAGACTGGTGTAGCAACTTTAAGGCCACCAAGGGTCTCAAGCGCCATACCTAAGTGGACTTCAAGTAATTGACCAATATTCATACGGGATGGAACACCTTGTGGGTTGAGCATAATATCAACTGGAGTACCATCTGGAAGGAATGGCATATCGTAAGCTGGTAAAATACGTGAAATAACACCTTTATTACCATGACGACCTGACATCTTATCACCTTCACTAATCTTACGTTTTTGAACGACATAGACTCTAACCTTCATAATAACATCTGGAGAGAGTTCATCACCATTATCACGGGTAAAGACCTTGATATCAAGGACTGTACCAGCGCCACCATGTGGAACACGTAAACTAGTATCTTTACCATCTTTTGATTTATCACCAAAGATAGCATCAAGTAATTTTTGATCTGGTGATGGTTCAGTCGCTCCACGAGGAGTAACTTTACCAACAAGAATATCACCTTCTCGAACATCCGTTCCTGGCATAACAATACCTTGAGCATCAAGATGTTGTTTAGCTTCTAAGCCAATGTTTGGAACATCAGGAGTAATCATTTCTTCACCATTCTTGGTATTACGACATTCAATTTCGTAAGTCTCAATATGAATGGTTGTATAAACATCATCTTTAACGAGACGATCACTCATAATGACCGCATCCTCGTAGTTATAACCTTCCCAAGTCATGAAAGCGACAGTAATATTTTGACCAAGGGCTAAATCGCCATTTTCCATTGCTGGACCATCAGCAATAATTTCACCCTTCTTAACCTTATCTCCTTTATGAACAATTGGAGTTTGGTTAATACAAGTCTCTTGGTTACTACCTTCAAACTTGGTTAAAACATAGGTTCTTTCACCATCTTTTTCTTTAATCTTAATTTGTTTAGCATCCATATAAGTACAGACGCCATCTTCGGCCGCAATTAAAGCTAAACCACAATCATGAGCAATTGTATGTTCAAGACCAGTTCCAACAAGAGGAGCATGTGGTCTTAAAAGTGGTAAAGCTTGACGTTGCATGTTTGCACCCATCAAAGCACGGTGGTTATCATCGTTTTCAAGGAATGGAATACAAGCACTTGCAACACTAACAATTTGAATTGAAGATTCATCAATATAATCAACATCCTTACGTTCTGCAAGAATGTTTTGACCATTGTAACGAGCAACAATCTTATCACCACGAAGAGTATCACCTTCGATATTCTCCTTAGTTGCTTGGGCAATTACGTGGTTATTTTCTTCATCAGCACTTAAATAATCAACTTCTTCTGAAATCTTACCAGTTGCACGATCAACACGACGATATGGAGTCAAAATAAAACCATACTTATCGATTTTCGCATAAGTTGATAAGTTGTTAATTAAACCAATATTTTGACCTTCTGGTGTCTCAATTGGACAAATTCTACCATAGTGAGAGAAGTGAACATCACGGACGGCCATACTCGCTCGATCACGAGTTAATCCACCAGGTCCAAGGGATGAAATACGTCTCTTATTACTTAACTCAGCAAGTGGGTTAGTTTGATCCATGAATTGTGAGAGTTGGCTCGATGCAAAGAATTCACGAATAGCAGTATTAACTGGACGGACATTAACAAGATTTTGTGGAGTTAATTCCTTAACTTCCATTCCAGCTGTAATGGACATTCTTTGTTGAACGTTCTTAACCATCTTAGTTAAACCAATTCTAAATTGAGTTTGAATCAATTCACCAACACAACGAATACGACGGTTGCTTAAGTGATCGATATCATCGACATCACCAAAACCATCCATCAAATTCATGAAGTATGAGAAAATTGCAACGATATCACTAACTGTGACACGAGCAATAGTTAAATTTAAATCTGTACCAATGACATTTGAAACAATTTGTTTCTTATCATCAGCATAAACTTTAACAATATTGACTTTACCAAATTGATCTAAGTCTTTGTTAATTGGGAGTTCAACAGTGTGAGCACCTTTTTCAAAGAACTCTTCATCATGTAATTCATCAACCATTTCTTTGGTTAAGAAAGTACCCTTCTTATATTTAATTTCTCCATTCGAATCAATTAAATTTTCCGCAAGAGTTCTACCTGGTAAACGATTATAAATACCAAGTTTCATCGCATATTTAAATCGACCAGCACGGCCTAAATCATAACGTTTGCTATCAAAGAATTTTTGAACAAGGAAAGTCTTAACACCATCATCAGTGATTGGTTCTCCTGGTTTTAATTTTCTAAAAATTTCTTTTAAAGCTTTTAAACTACTAGTAATATCTTGATCCTTAACTAAAGTATCTTTTAAGGATTGACGATCATCAAATAAATCGATAATTGCTTTATCGCTTTCAAAGCCTAAGGCCTTTAAAACGATACTAGCTGGCATCTTTCTTTGACGATCAATACGAACCCAAAGTAAACCTTTGGCATCACTTTCAAATTGTAACCAAGTACCACGAGTTGGAATTAAATCAGCTTCAAAAATTAATTTACCTGATTTTAAATCCATTGTCTTGCTTAAATAAGCTCCTGGACTACGAACAATTTGAGAAACAATGACACGTTCAGCACCATTAACAATAAAGGTACCACTATCGGTCATAATTGGAATATCACCCATAAAGACTTCTGATTCCTTAACTTCGCCAGTTGCTGAATCATGAAGTTGAAGTGTCACTTTAAGTGGAGCACTATAGGTTAAATCCCTTTTCTTGCACTCATCGAAAGTATATTTTGGATCTTCTAAACGATATGATTTATACTCAATTGAAAGAGTACCACTATAGTTTTTAATTGGAAAAATATCCTTAAAAACTTCTTCAATACCGTTGCTTAAAAAACTCTTATACGATTCGGTTTGAATCTCGACTAGATATGGTAAAGGTAATTTACCACTAATCTTTGAAAAATTAATACGATCGTTATTAATTTTTGGGTAATCATTATAAGATTTCATTGAATCTGCTCCTTTATATTTTTACTTAATCATTTCGTAAACTTGATAACCGCGTTCTCTAGCAAGCAAAGTAACTTTCGAGAATATTGTCTCTAAATACTTCTTGTGAGACTCAGCACCTTTATCTTTACGAATAACAATTAAGAAATGACCATTTGGATTAAGATGTAAAAATACATCTCTATATATCTTATATATTGCATCCTTGCCAATACGTATTGGTGGATTAAAAACGATATAATCAAATGAGTCCAAAAGATTTTGGAATCCGTCACTTAAAACTAAGTTGGCATTATATTGGTAACTAGCTAGATTTTTCTTACTCAAACTAATGCAACTAGCATTGACGTCACTCATCGTGAGACTAATATTATCTTTGAAAAAATATTTAAGGGTAATACCAATCGCTCCATAGCCACAACCTAAATCTAAAACTTTGCCTTTAAAAGAAAAAGAAAGAAGCGTTTTGATAAAAATATAACTACCTTCATCAAGCCTCTTTTTACTAAAAACGCCATTATCACTTACTAGATGAAAATCAACACCATTAAATGAATATCTAACGACATATTCATTACTTTTTAAATTTTCATCGTGTAAAAAATAATGACTCATTATTCCTCCCCTTAAATAGGCAAAAACCTGCCATTATCCCTTAGGACAAGGCAGGTTTAAATAAGACGAAACTACTTAATTTCGACTTCAGCACCAGCTTCAACAAGAGCCTTCTTATGCTCTTCAGCTTCGACTGGAGAAATGTGTTCTTTGATTGGACTTGGAGCAGCATCAACAAGTTTCTTTGCATCCATTAAGCCTAAACCAGTAATAGCTTGGACAGCCTTAATGACAGCAACCTTCTTATCACCACAAGCCTTTAAAATTAAGCTAACTTCACTTGGGGCTTTCTTCTCTTCTTCAGCACCGGCGGCAGCAGCAGCAACTGGAGCAGCAGCGGTAACACCGAATTCAGTTTCGATAGCCTTAACTAAATCATTTAATTCAACAACAGTCATTTCTTTAACAGCAGAGATAATCTCTTCTTTGGTTAATTTTGCCATAATAATTTTTTCCTCCATTTATAAATGTAATTAACTATTTTACAGCAGTTTGACTTGCACTAGCAGCTGGTGCAGCGGTAGCTGCAGCTGGTTGCTTTTTGGCGATTTCGCTAAGAGAATATGCAAGATTTCTCATTGGAGCTTGTAAAACACTTAATAACATTGATACAAGTCCTTCTTTTGATGGTAAACCAGCGACTTCAGTAATATATTCTGGAGTAACTACCTTTCCATCAAGGGTTCCACCTTTAATGTTGAATCCTTCGTGCTTTTTGGCAAATTTAGCAATTAAGGCTAAACTTCCATTTGTACTCTCCTTTAAGAAGAAATACATATTTGATCCAGTAAGTAATGGTTCAAGATCCTTATAATCAGCGCTAACTGCACGACTGACTAAGGTGTTCTTATAAACCGCAGCCTTACCTTCTTTTGCACGTAAAGACTTACGGAGCTCACTAATTTCCTTAACGCTTAATTTGGAATATTCACAAACAATAAATCCATCTGAAGCTTTAAGACCATCAGTAACCTCTTGAACAATAGCGGATTTCGCTTTTAAAACATCTTTGTTCATTCTTTACCTCCCATTTATTTTAGGGGCTAATATACATGAGGATTATATCAACTACCTCGGTAACGTTATTAAACTCATAATGAGTCGTTACGGTCTATGGTATATTTAAGCCAACTAAACAAATTTTAAAACGTCACAACTATTCAGCAACTTCAATCTTAATTGCTGGACCCATTGTAGTATGAATCGAACAATTTAAGATATAAGCACCCTTAACAACAGCTGGTCTCACTTTTAAGACTTGGTTAAGGATAACATTTAAGTTCTCTTCGAGCTTACTAGCTTCGAAATTAACTTTACCAATTAAGATATTAATGTTGCCATCTTTATCGGCACGGTATTCAACTTTACCAGCCTTTAATTCGGTAACCATCTTTTTAACATCTGGACCAACAGTTCCGATTTTTGGGTTTGGCATTAAGCCTTTTGGACCAAGAACACGGCCGGCTTTACCAATTTCACCCATCATTTCTGGAGTGGCACAAATGACATCAAAATCAAACCATCCACCAAGAATCTTCTCAAGCAATTCTTTACCACCGGCATAATCAGCACCAGCTTCTTTTGCTTCATCGATCTTAGTAGTAATTGCACAAACACGAACTGATTTGCCGTTTCCGTTAGGAAGGACAACAGTTCCTCGAATTTGTTGATCAGCTTGAGTAGTATCGATATTTAAACTCATTGAAAGTCCGACACCACCTTCGAATTTAGTGACACTAGTCTTCTTGACTAATTCACAAGCATCTTTGACGCTATACTCTTTTTTAGTATCGATTAATTTAAGAGCAGCTTCGTATTTCTTACCATGTTTACTCATAAATTACCTCTACTTATCTACAACTTCTAAGCCCATATTACGAGCACAACCTTCGATTGTTCTCATAGCTGCATCAATGTCATTTGCATTTAAATCTGGCATCTTATATTCAGCGATTTCCTTAATTTGAGCTTTAGTAACCTTACCAACCTTAGTTGTCTTAGGATTTGGTGAACCAGCTTGTAATCCGGCAGCCTTCAATAATAATTGAGCAGCTGGACTGGTCTTAATTTCCATTGAGTATGTTTTGTCTTCATACGCAGTGATAATTACTGGAACAATTTGACCCTTTCTATCAGCAGTCTTTGCGTTAAAATCTGTGCAGAACTTTGGCATAACAACACCAGCGCTTGCAAGTTTTGGACCTGGTTTAGCATCACCACCAGGTAATTCCATCTTAACGACTTTTGCGATTTTCTTACCCACTTTCGTTTCCTCCTATAGTGAATTGGTGGTCTTATGAAGTTTCGCAACTCCTCCCACCTGGTTATATTTATAATATAACCCGCATTTTTTCGATATGCCTTATTAAAATACCAAAAAATCCCCTGCAAAGCAAGGGATTTCGTTTTTTTAGTATGATTTTTAGTAGAAATTAAATTACGCACGAACAATTTCGCTAAATTCAACATCAACTGGAGTATGTCTTCCGAAGAAAATAGTATCAACACGAACGTTGCCACTATCTTTATCGATGGAGACAATTTTACCTTCAACATTTGCGAAGGTTCCGTGAATAATTTTAACAAGATCACCAACATGATATTGTTCATACATTGATTTATCAACAACACCCATTCTCTTTAAAACGGTTTCCATTTCACGTGCACTAACTGGAGTTGGTTTTTGACCACCACCACTTGATCCAGCAATACCGGTAACACCTTGAGTATTACGTACCATGAACCAACTATCATCTGCCATGATCATTTCAACAAAAATGTATCCTGGATATAAATTCTTAATTTTAACTTTTGGAGTCATGACACCATTAACTTCAACCATCTTTGGTGTTCCATCTTTATTTAGTTCAGGAATCTCTTCATTGGCAACGATAATTCTAAAGACCTTATCGCCCATATTCATTGATTCAACACGATGACGAATATTATCAGCAACCTTATCTTCGTGTGAAGAATAAGTTGTTGCGATATACCATTGTTTATCAGCTAATTTTTCTTCTGCCATAATAACTATCCTCTAATTGATGAGAAAGCATCACGAAGTTGTTGAATTAAAGTACCAGCCGCTAAATCTTCAACCAATAAGAAAATTGCAGTAAATGCTGTAATAATCAAAACAGTCACAATTGCTGGCAATAAAGCATCCTTCTTTGGCCAACGAACACGACCCGCTTCTTTTCTAACACCTTTGAAGTATCCAACAATTCTTCCCATAAAAACCTCTACTTGCTTTCTTTATGTAAGGTATATTTCTTACAATGAGGGCAGAACTTCATTAATTCTAAACGTTCAGTAGATTCACTTCGACGAGTTGTCTGGTAATTTCTACTTAAGCATTCAGAGCAAATTAAAATAACTTTCTTCCTCATATGTAATTATTCTATTCCTTTTTACGTAATAAAAATATAGAGAATTGAAAGAAGTTTGTCAATAATAAACTCGATTTCTTAAAATTAATTATCCGTTTTACGGTTTATGTTAATTAAAGATGGAATCAAAATCGAAACAAAAAACTTTACATAATCAATAAAAGTCTATACATCTTTAAACACTTTAACGCTTTTAATAAGCAACATTTCTAGCTACTAAATTATGAAATTCACCCATAATTTTGTCTAAACTAATATACTTACTAATCTTCTCCAAACCAGTTTTCACTGCATAATTAACTTGAGAATATTTTAGATTAAGTTTTCTTGAAATTTCTTTGAGTGTATAGTCATTAATATAAAATTTTAAAACATTGGTTTCCATCGCATTTAAATTTACTTTTACATTATTAGTAATTAAGTCAAAAACCTCATCATTTTCTATAAACTTTTTAATCTCGTTTTCTTGCTGTTTAGCAATCACTTCACGCTCTTCTTCAAAGCAATCTTGGTTTATGCCTAAAGCACAATAGTTTTCATAATAAGTTTTTTGTAAATGATGGCGAATTTCTGCCTTCACTAAATTCGCATAAGTGTACTTATAATAAATGTATAAGTTACCAAGTTTTTTATCAAAACGATTAAAACAAATTAAAAATGCTCTAGCACATAATCCATCTAAATCATCTCTATTTACTCCACATTTTCTACAACGACTAAAATACGAATATTGTATTGGTTTAGCTGCATTTTCTAATGCACGATAAAGAATTTTTTGAGAAGTTTTATCACCTTCTCTTGATCTTTTTAAAAGCTCATTGATCTCCTCTGAATCATAAACATCACAAAAAATATCATTCGACATAAAAATTATCCTTATTGTTAATATAAATTAATCTTAATTACGAGTACTAAGTTCGTATAAAACAATCGCACAAGATACACTTGCGTTTAAACAACTAACATGCCCTTGCATTGGAATTTTGACCATTAAATCACAATTTTCTCTAACAAGTCGAGAAATACCATAGCCTTCGCTACCAACAACAATTGCTAAAGGACAATCTTTAGGAATACTCTTTAGATCTTCGGTTGCCTCACCCGCAAGGCCGATGACCCAGAATTTATGTTCCTTAAGTGTTTTTATCGTTTGAGTTAAGTTTACAACTTCACAGCATTTAACATAATTAATTGCCCCAGCTGAAACCTTCGCAACTGTCTCATTTAACGAAACAGAATTTCTATTTTTATAGATAATTGCCGAAACACCAAAAACATCACTACTTCTTAAAATCGCCCCTAGATTGTGTGGATCACTTAATTCATCAAGAATCACAACACATGGATTTTTCTTGCCGTCACAATCTTTAATAACATCCGTCAAGGAATAAATCTTAAAAGGAATGGTTTCGGCGAAACACCCTTGGGTATTCCCGTTTTCCATCTTTAAAAAATCTCTTCTATTAAGAAAGATTGGCTCAATTTTGTTGCTCTTAGCGAGTTCTAAAATTCGCGAGTTATTAAAGCCTTCTTCGAGATATAATTTCTTTACTCGATTACTCTTTAATGATTCATAAACGGCGTTTATACCTATAATTCTATTCATATTACCTATATTTAGACAACCATCAGTTTAATCAGCTTATATATAAAAATAAAAATTCATTCGATAAAATACGTAAAAATTATTGAATAATTTGCATTTGAATTGGCTCAATATTGACACGAGCTAAGTCCAAGAAATCCTGAATCTTCTTAACATCACGGCAAGCAATCTTGAAGGTAATTCTTAATACAATTGAATTACCATAGTGTACCAAAGAGGTTGAAATATCTTTAATTGCTAAATCCTTTTGTTCAGCTAATTCAAGAAGAGCAGGAATCGCATTATTATCTCGATCAACAATAACCATGACATTTGTATTAGTTCTTGTTGCTAATCTCTCAAGTTTAACAAGATATGTAAGAACAATTAAGGTAATAATTGTGGCTAAAACCGCAGCACACCACCATCCAGCACCACAAGCCATACCAATTGCCATTGCAACCCAGATTGTTGCAGCGGTTGTTAAACCTTTAATTGTAATACCATTTTGAACAATGCTACCAGCTCCTAAAAAACCAATACCAGTAACGGCCGCGGCCGCTAAACGCATTGGATCGTGAGCACCTTCATAACTGTTCACACCATATTGAGAAAGAATCATAATAAGACAACTTGATAAACTAATTAAGATATTCGTTCTTAATCCGGCTGAGTGACCATTGATTTCACGTTGGTATCCTAAAAACCCACCAAGTAAAGTGGCAAGCGCAAGTGAAATTGAAATAAGGGCAAAGTTACCCCAGGCTCCTAAACCATTAAAATAATCAACAATTGTACGATCAATTGAAAAATATTGGGTAGTTTCAGAAGCTAAAATTAAAGTGTTTAACATAATTAGATAATTCCTTTCTTAATTAGCTCATCACGAAGAGCATCGCTCTTTAAAAAATCTTTATTCTTTTTTGCATCAAGATATTGATTATATAAATCCATATCTTCTTTTGTATATTCTTTAACGACATAATGTAAGCCAAGAATATAAACCATATCTTGAAGAGTATAGAAATAATCTTCTAATAAACTAAGGGAAGCATCTTTCTTTCTAAACTCAACGTTCGCAGCTTTAATAATTTCAAGTAATTCAGTTATGGCATTTGGTAAATTAATATCATCAGCCATCGCTAATAAGAATTTATCCATTTTAGTCGATTTCCCTTGCAAAACCCCATTATTTTGGGCAATTTTGAGATTTAATTGCTTCCAAATATTTGTTAACTTTTCAAGTGTTGCTTTGGTATCATTCACCGTATCATCACTGAAATTGAGAACTGAACGATATTGGCAATTTAATAGTAAAAGACGAATTGTATCAGCACCATATTCTTTAATACCGTCTTTCGCTAAAATAACATTCCCTAACGATTTAGACATCTTTTCATTATTGATATTCATCATGCCGTTATGAATCCAATAATTTGCAATTGTATTGTGATGTGTTGCTTCGGCTTGGGCAATTTCATTTTCATGATGTGGGAAAATTAAATCATGTCCACCACCATGAATATCAATATGACCACCAAAAATCGAATCAATCATGACACAGCATTCAGTATGCCAGCCAGGTCTTCCTTCACACCATTTAGTAGGCCACTTAATTCCTTTTTCTGTCTTCTTCCAAAGTAAGAAATCATATGGATTATGTTTCTTTTCATTAGTTGCTACTCGACTACCAGCATCTAATTCATCAAGCTTAATATTAGATAAGCAACCATAATTAGGAACGCTTGTAACATCGAAAAAGACTTCCCCATCTTCGATATATGCCGCTTTTACATTAACTAAGTTATCGATGTATTTAATAATATCATTCATATATTCAGTAACACGCGGATTCTTATAAGCTTTTAAACAATTTAAAGAATCAAGACATGCACGATATGAAGCAATATAACGATTAGCGATTTCCATCTCACTAACGCCTTCATCAATTGCTTTGTTGATGATTTTGTCATCCACATCGGTATAATTAGAAACGAATTTAACATCGTTACCAACATACTTTAAAAAACGCACAAGCGTATCAAAAATAACAGCAGGACGCATGTTACCAATATGTGGCTCATTATAAACGGTTGGACCACAAACATACATTGATACTTCCCCTTTTTTAATAGGGTTAAAGACTTCGACTTTATTGGTTAAAGTGTTATAAAATTTAATTTCCATAGGTTATTACTCTATCATAAACTAAGGATATTTTAAACCATTAGTGTGCTTTTTTCACTAAAAAATCTAAATGCTTTTTTCTTCTTTTATTCGACAAAGTCATTGTAGAGTTATTTTTTATAAAGAAAGCCTATAATCAAAATAATTAAAATGTTACAATGACTTTGTCGATTTATACAACTGATTTAATCTAAAAAATATAGTTTTTTAATAGGAAATAATGTAGAATACTCGAAATATATTTATGAACAAGAGAAACGATATGGAAAAAAAGAATATTAAAGTAGTTTTTGCAGATATTGATGAGACCCTCTTCTCACACAAGAGTAATACGGTCCCTCAAAGTGCCGTTAACGCTATTAAAGAAATGCAAAGCAAAGGAATTAAATTCTTGCTTTGTAGCGGAAGAAATAGTTATTTAATCCGTAAAAGCGGAATCTATAATTTTTGTGCACCTGAAGGAATTGTTACGATGAATGGTGCCCAAGCAATTATTGATGGAGAATCTATTTTCCTCCACCCTATTGATAGTGAAGTTGTAGATGCTTTAATCAAATTTGCTAAAAGATTAAAATTTGGCCTTACCTTAATTGAAGAAAAAGAAGGCCACATAAACATGATTGATGAAAGAGTTATTAGTGCTCATGAAAAATATGGAACAAGATTCCCTCAACCACGTACCTTCCCAGATCACTACGATAAAGTAATTTATCAAGCAATCGCTTATTGCGATTCTTTTGATGAATCACTCTTTTTACCACACTTAAAGAATTGTAAGACCGCTCGTTGGGATGAATATGCTGTTTATATTATGCCAATTGATTGCGATAAAGCTCGTGGAGCTGAAGCCGTCATGAAACACTATGGTTTAACAATGGATAATGCCTTATGTATTGGTGATGATAGTAATGATATCGAAATGGTTTCTAAAGCGGGAGTTGGTATCGCAATGGGCAATGCCATTCCAAAATTAAAAGAAGTTGCTGATTATGTTACTGATCCTATTGATGAAGATGGTTTTGCAAAAGCAATGCTACATTATGGTTTGATTGACAAAGTTGTCAAAGATTAACCCATATATATTTGCTTAAAATATGATTCAACCTTATAATTTTAAAGTACGAATGTGAGGTATTATTATGAAAAGAAGTTTAAGTGGAATTAAACCAACTGGTAATTTAACTCTTGGTAATTATATAGGTGCGTTAATGCATTTTAAAGACTATCAAGATCAATATGAAAATTATGTTTTTGTTGCTGATTTGCATGCTTTAACTTTACCAATTGATCCAAAAGATTTATATAACAATACCCGTGATATTGTTGCTTTTTATATTGCAGCTGGACTTGATCCAAAAAAGACCACTATTTTCTTACAAAGCGATGTTAGTGCTCACGCTGAATTAAATGCCATTATTCAAAACTATTTATATATGGGCGAACTTTCTAGAATGACTCAATTTAAAGAAAAAAGTCAAAAATTAAATGATTCCGCAATCGGTTTAGG
>Ga0183101_1000809_pt1 | contig 38061 bp, 38 predicted proteins | sample Biomet3_FD_127790 | JGI IMG/M metagenome (GOLD analysis project Ga0183101, IMG submission 127790) | Microbial communities from bioreactor (seeded with sewage sludge) at LBNL, California, USA - Biofuel metagenome 3 | ecosystem: Engineered > Bioreactor > Anaerobic > Unclassified ... | reverse complement strand
TATATGAATTCTCATGAAATTGACTATAAAATTCATGGAGATGATTTACAATTTGTTGAAATAGAACTTGACCCTAGAGAAACTGTAGTAGCTGAAGCTGGAAGCATGATGATGATGGACCCTAACATTCAAATGGAAACAATATTTGGAGACGGTTCCTCTCAATCTAAGGGTGGATTTATGGATAAGCTCCTTGGAGCCGGAAAAAGAGTACTAACTGGTGAAAGCTTGTTTATGACAGCCTATACTAACACAGGTTATGGAAAACAAAAAGTATGTTTTGCAGCACCATACATTGGTAAAATACTCCCTATGGATTTAAGTGCACTTGGCGGAAAACTTATATGCCAGAAGGATTCTTTCTTATGTTCAGCAAAAGGAGTATCTGTTGGTATAGATTTTAGAAAAAAATTAAGTGTTGGTTTCTTCGGTGGCGAAGGTTTTATACTTCAAAAATTAGAAGGAGATGGATTAGCATTTATCCACTCTTGTGGTGCACTAATTAAAAGAGATTTATTACCTGGTGAAACTCTAAGAATAGATACTGGCTGTCTGGTTGCTATGACAAGGGAAATACATTATGATATAGAATTTATAGGTGGAATTAAAAATACTTTCTTTGGTGGTGAAGGTGTATTTTTTGCCACTGTATCAGGTCCTGGAACTGTATGGATTCAATCTCTTCCATTTAATAGACTTGCAGAACGTGTATTTGCAGCCGCTCCTAGTGGTGGTGGAAGAAAAGAAGAAGGAAGTATTTTGGGTGGCCTTGGAAATCTCTTTGATGGGGATAACTAAAATAAGACTATATACGATAACCTGTAAATAAACATTTTTATTTACAGGTTGTTTTTTTAGAACAATTTATTATTAATAGAGAAAAATGAAAACATCTCTTTTCTAGAAGTAGTATTACTCTCATTTGTATTAATTATAGATACATATGTAACACATTTTGGGCTTTTAATAAAGTTTTATAAGAAAATTTTGTTTACAGTTGTTACCAATAGGTTTAAAATTAATTATACTGAATAATAATAAAAGGAGAAGATAAATGGATACCTGTATATTATTAAAAGATTTAAGTTTTTCTATAAACCATGATGAAATATCAAAAAAATTAAATCTTTCTCGTCAGGAAAATATTGAAATTGTAAAGAAACTTACAAAAGAAGCTAAAAAAATAGTAGTTCCTAAAGCTATTTTTAAAGAATGTTTTATAAGTGAACGAGGGGACAACTTTATAGTATTAGATGGCATAAAATTCAACAGTAGAATTGTATCTGTAAACTTATGTGAAGAAAATAGAGCCTTTCCTTACATAGTTACTTGTGGAACTGAGATTAAACATTGGTCTAATTCTAAGAAAGATAAATTTGAAAAAAAGATTGCTGAATTTATAATACAGGAAATTTTAATTCAATGCCTTAGTTCCCTTAAAAATCACATAGAAAAAAGCTTTACTACTAGTAAATTGGCAAGAGTAAATCCCGGTTCCACTATAGATTGGAAGCTTAATGAGCTAAAAAACATTTTTAGCATTTTAAGTGATAAGATTAAATCTATAGAAGTTACTCTTGATAGCACCTTCTTTATGACTCCTGATAAAAGTAACTCTGGAATTTACTTTCATAACGAAACTGATTACAAAAACTGCTATATGTGCAGTGCTAAAGATTGTCCTCTACGAGAAGAAAATTACGATGAAAATTATTATAATAGATACTACGAAAGGAAACTTGAATCAGATAAACTTACAACCACATCTAATTCTTATTAGATGTGGTTCCATAAAGAGGAGGTGTTTTTTTCCCATTTTTAATGGACTGTTTTATTTTTTTATTATTAAAAATATTTACTTGTTTTATATAGCTTTATTTTAGTTGTTCTAAATCATAAGGTGTTTCTTGATAAACGTAATAGTTAAGCCAGTTTGAAAATAATAGATTAGCATGGCCTCTCCATTTTACCATTGGATTTTTTTGGGGATCATTATTGGGATAATAATTTCTAGGCACTTTAATATCTAACCCTTTATTTACATCACGATCATACTCTGATTTTAATGTAAGAGGATCGTATTCTGAATGTCCAGTAACAAAAATTTGTCTTCCACCCTTTGTTGAAACCATATATACTCCTGATTCCTCTGATTCTGCTAATACACTTATCTCTTTAACTTTTTCTATATCCTCTTTTTTAACTTCCGTATGTCTTGAATGAGGCACATAAAACTCATCATCAAAACCCATTAATAATTTAATATTTCTTTGATTAATTTTATGTGGAAAAACTCCAAACATTTTCTCTTTCAAATCATATTTAGGTATTCCATAATGATAGTAAAGTCCAGCTTGAGCACCCCAGCAAATATGTAAAGTTGAATAGACATTACTCTTGCTCCACTCCATTATTTCTTTTAACTCTTCCCAGTAATTCACTTCTTCAAACTCCATCTGTTCTACTGGTGCTCCAGTAATAATAAGTCCATCAAACTTTTCATGTTTTATATCATCAAAGGTTTTATAAAACTTTATAAGATGCTCTTCTGAAGTGTTTTTTGACATATGAGTTTTAGTATGAAGAAGTTCAATTTCAATTTGTAAAGGTGTATTTCCTATAAGCCTTAAAAGTTGAACCTCCGTTGTAGCCTTTGTAGGCATTAGATTTAAAATAGCAACTTTTAAAGGTCTAATATCCTGATGAAATGCCCTATTTTCAGGCATAACAAATATATTTTCATTAATCAAAATCTCTGCAGCTGGTAAATCATCCTGTATTTTTATAGGCATGATACGTCCCTCCTCCTGTAGTTTCATGATTTTATATTATAACATATTCGGAGTATTTCTACACAGGATTTGAAAAATTTTCAATAAATTTATTATTTAAAAACTCTGAAAAAGCTTTATCGGTTGCTTGTCTATCTAAGATAACTGTTTTCATAATCTTGTAGAAAAACTTGTTCCACATTAATTTATTTGCACATATATATTAACCCAATATTAACATATAGATAGGAATAACTATCAAACTGCAAATAGTTGTTATAACTGTATTTATTGTGGCATATTCATAATCAGCATCATAGCTTTTTGAAACTATAGCAGTATTAGTCATAACAGGCATTGCCGCTTGAATAACAAATACTTTTTTCATAAGTAAAGGAGTAACTGAGAAATTACCCATTACAAAAATTAGCATTGGCGAAACCAAGAATCTTCCAAAAAGTAGTGCTAACATATCAATACTAAATTTAAATTTACTTAAGTCAGCAGAATAAATAGTTATACCTATAAATAGCATAGCTAGTGGAGTAGTTAAATTACCAAAATACTTACAGGTATCTAGTATAAACTTTGGTAAATGAACATTTAACAGTACAAGTGCCACTGCTGCTATAAAACTTAATAATGGCACTGACATAATTCTTTTTACTGTATCAACTGAAAAGATCTTAGCATCCTTAGACTTTCCATCTCTACTTATCTCATAGGCACCAATAGTCCAAAAAAACATAGTATTGGCTATGTAATATAATAAAACATCAGGTATACTTTTTGCTCCAAATAAGGCCATATTTACTGGTAGTCCAATAAATATGGAATTAGATACAAAAAACATTGATCGGAAAGTACCAACTCGTCCCTCTTTAACTCTAATGATTTTAGAAACTGCTACAGCAATTAAATAACAAATTGCCATAGAGGTAAATGGAATGAATAGGCCTTTACCTAGGTGAATTAATTTATCTTTATCAAAGCTTTCCATAAACTGAGATATCATAAGGCATGGAATCCCCAGATTACACACTAATTTTGAAAAAGTCTTAGATGTTTTTTCATCGAACCATCCTTTATGAGCTAAAAGGTATCCTGCAGAAATCATCAAGACAATAGTTAGTATACTTCCTAAAGCGTTTAAAATTATCATTTTTATAGCCTCCTTTTTATGTTAACACCAGTCTAATATAAAAATTTTAAATTGAAGATTAAAAAATAACTATTTATTTCTTCTTCTGTATTAATCAACTTTATTTTCTACATCTATCAATCAGAAGATTTTTTAAATGTTTTAAATCATTAGCTATGTGGTTTTTCATAGCCTGAGAAGCTTTTTCTTCATCTCTTTGCTTAATAAAGTTGAATATTTCAAAGTGGTAATTAAAAATATCCATATTGCGTTTCTTCTCATATACATCTATAGATCTATAAAAACAAGTAAGTGATTGTAAATCATTAATCTGTTTTTGCAAACGACTGTTTCGACTACAGTACAAAATTAAATTATGGAACTGACTATTAAGTGAAATAATAGTTTTTGTTAACTTATCATCAAGTTTTTCTATGTTTTCTTTAGCTTCTAATAATACATTTTCCATCTTATGTAATTCTTCATTAGAAGCTTTACGGGTAGCTAATCTAGTGGCGAGGGACTCTAATGCCTGACGACATTCATATATATCTTCAATATCTCCTATAGTTGGCTCATATATTGTAATCTTTGATTTATTATCAATCAATAGTAACCCTTCTTTTTCTAGAGAACGTATAGCTTCCCTTACAGGGCTCCTACTAACTTGAAATTCACTAGCAATTTTTGTTTCGTAAATCCTATCCCCTGGTTTAAAAATTCCATTAAAAATCATTTCTTTTATAGAATGATAAACTTGATCGTAATAGGACGGTGCCTTTTCGACTTTATAATTATTCAATTTCTTTATCCCCTTTCATCAGTATACTGAATACTGTCGACATTTCTATTTTAGTATAACTTATAAAAAAAATTAATCAAGATATATAAGTTAATCTAGAAAAATTATAATTAAATTACATATATTATCAGTATGCCAATATAAAACAACAGTATAAACCTATGTAAATTTAAGATTAATTAAAAATAAGGGAAATAATACCCTAGTATCAGAATCAGACTAACACTAGAAGATATAGAACATAGAATTCATTAAGATTAATTCAAAAGGGCTATTTCTAAAATACAAATTTTAGAAATAGCCCTTTTTCCTTATGAAAATATATGATAAATGTTTTTTACCTTCAGCTTACTTCAATTTAAAGCCATTAACTATATCTGAAAGGTTTTCTGAAGAATATGTGAGAACCTTTGATGCATTACTTGCCTTCTTGCTCTGAATTCTAATAGATTCAACAAGTCCAAGAGTAGTTTCGCTATTATTTATATTCTTTTGATTGTCATTAGATACTCTTTCAGCGATAGCTTTTGCATTCTGAGTAATAGAATTCATCTCCAGGGATTGATTTTTTATTAAGCTAGATATAGAATCCATATTATTATTTACATCTATAATAAAGTCTTTTATTGAGTTAAAAATAGTTACTGAACTAGACACAGCTTCACTTTCTTTAGTTACAGTTTCCGCTACATTATTTATTCTATTTATAGTATTCTCTATTTTACTTTGCATATTTTTAATTAGATCACTTATTGATACAGCAGCTTCACTAGATTCGGAAGCAAGCTTTGAGACCTCTGTTGCAACTACAGAGAAGCCTTTTCCAGCCTCACCAGCTCTTGCAGCTTCTATAGAAGCATTTAGTGCTAGAAGATGGGTCTGCTCGCTTATTCCTGTTATAACATTAGTGACTTCATTAACTTTATTTGAAAAATCACCAAGCTCAATTATAATTTTACTTGTTTGATGCATTTCTTTTTCAAGTTCATTCATAACACTTATAACTTCACTTATAACTTCATCATTTTTTTGTGAAGCTTGTCTTGTGCTAGTTGTTTTTGAATGAAGAGAATTTATAAGACCATTTATATCATCTATGGAATGTGATATATAATCAAATTTTTCCTGAGTCATGTTAAACACTTCCGTTTGAGTTTTACTTATTTGAAGAAATTCGTCAATTGAGCCTGAAATAAAGGTCATATTACTTTCAACATTGTCTGTAAGCTTTGACAAGTTTTTAGCTGAACTTTTTGAAGCCTTTGAAATCTTATTTATTCTTTTTATTATACTCATCTGGTTATTTATAAATTTATTAAACCATTTTGATAATTCACCAATTTCATTATTTGAAAGCTTATCTACCCGTTTTGTTAAGTCTCCTTCACCTTCAGCTATTTCTTGCAATATTTTCAAAGTTGTTTCCATAGGTGATGTTACATACTTTTTTACAGTAAACAACATTATAAAAAAAGTAATTAGCCATACTAAAATAATCCCGGGTATCTGAAAATTTTTATACATATTTGAAATAATGTGATTACCAAATAGTAAGACACCATTTATAATACTTACTGTCACAGGAATAACATACTTAAGACTTGAAAATTTATAAACTTCAGCGATATCTCCTTCGCACATCATCCCCCATTTTTCCTTAGAGTTTGGTGGACATATAACTACACCCTTTCCTCCAACAAGTATGTGTCTATAATCAAAGTATCCAGGATAACATTCTAGGTTTTCTCCATTATTCATAGTATTATGTACGCCTTTGTGCAGTTCCTTTGTCGCAGGGTCTGTAAATATTATTTCAAATTCTGTATGTTTTTGTATTTTTATTACTCCCCAATTTTTTGTTCTAACTCCATCTTTAAGGTTGTCACCAAGAGTAAATGCATTATCTTCAAAACGACTTCTAGATATGGCAGTTCCAGATTTTATTCCTCTGTCAGACTCTACCATAAACAAATAGTTATCTCCAGACTCTTTATAAATATGAGTGTCCTCATCCTGTATTACATCACTCATCACATCATTTGGAACCCTTCCACAGAGTACTGCCTGTCTTCCATTATTTTTATTTTCAAAAGGAATGGAAAACATAATTGTAACTTCATCAAAAAAATCAGAGTTTCCAGGTCCTACTTTGAGTGTTATTTCATCTTCATAAGGACCGTACATAAGAGGTTGTCCTTTCATACCAGCTTTAAAATTAGGAAGATGGCTCATATTAGCTTTAATATTCCCATTATAAGTAGATATGTTAACTGTGCCTTCTTGATTAATTATAAAAAGTTCTGTAAAGTCATTAAACTCCGATTTTCTATTTTTTAATATTGAAATAAGTTCTTCATGATTTGCCTCGTTTTTATCTAAATAGGCAAGGATTGTATCTTTTGTAACTTCCATTGCTGACCACATATCTGAAAACCAATTTTCAAGGGCTTTTTTTCTGCCTCTTGCTATCCCTTCAAAAACCTGTTCCGAATTTCCCCTAAGTCTTTTATTGAAATGTTTATTTAAAAAATAAGACAAGTTCATCAAAATTCCTCCCACAAAAATCCATTATATTTAAGCCTAAATTTTATATATCTTAAAATTGTAACATTCTAAAAACTTGATTTCGACAATAAGCTTTAGTCTTTTAATTTTTCATAAATACTCTTAAAATCCTCATGAATTCTCTTAAAAGCTTCCAGCACCTTAGGATCAAAGTGTTCTGGATTAACCCTACCATCTCCTAAGGTTATTATTTGATAAGCTTTTTCATGAGAAAATCCAGGTTTATAGGACCTTTCACTTCTTAATGCATCATATATATCTGCAATAAAAACTATTCTTGCAGATAGTGGTATATCCTCACCTTTTTTTGACTCAGGATATCCGGTACCATCATATTTTTCATGATGGTATTTAGCAACTTCCGCAGACATTTTTAAATACTCTGAATCACCTATTATTTTTTTTCCATAAATAGTGTGCTTTTTAATTTCTTCAAACTCTTCCTTAGATAATTTACCAGGCTTAAGTAATATATTCTTATCTACATATATTTTACCTACGTCATGCATTTGTGCTGAGTTATAGAGTTTGTCTACAAATTCTTTACTCATGCCTAATTCTTCTGCTATTCTTTTAGCAAAAAAATTAACCCTTTTAATATGTTTTCCTGTCTGATCGTCATTGGTTTCAGCAGCTCTTGCCAATGCATTAGTAGTATATTCAAAAGCTTCTTCTAATTCATCAATTTGGTGCTTTATGGTTTCCATTAAATCAATATTAATTGCCAGTGCTTTCATTATGGATATATCATAATTTGTAACTACTTTTTTATAATTCATTCCTATTAATATTAAATTACCTATGGCAAAACCCGCAAAATTATTTACATATTCAGTATTACATTGTATAGCCTCTGGGAATATTTTTTCGCTAAAGCTAATATCTGAAATTTCATCTGAATTGCAATTTTTGCTAAAGCCATTATTTGCATATACATCAAAATTGAAAGAATCTTTTTTGTTTATATCTATACAAATTTTTTCTTCATATTTATTATTACCTAATTGAAAGCTTAGCGCATCATATTGTTCTTTTTTTGAAGATAAAACCCATACAATATGGGGTTTGTTTGTTAAAAATAGATTATCAGCAAAAACTAAATCCAGCAAATCTTTATACATAATTTTGACACTATATTCATTATTTGAATATTTTTTTAGAAAAGATTTAATTTCACCATTTAACAAATCTATAGCATCATAACTCTCCATAACATTATCGTATTTACTCTTAAATATATTTGATTGCTTGATAAGAGGCATAATTAACTCATTAATACTTTCAAAAGGTACTAACATTTCACTTTTTATTAGATGCATTATCTTTATTTTTTCACTATATACATATATCACTGGTAAATATTCAATAGCTAAAATGGATTGAATCATATCAAATGTATTATCTTCACAAATATCAATATCTACTATTAACACTTTAGGATTTTTTTTATACATTTCCACCATCATATCACCTTTAGTGACACAATATACTTCATAATCACTGCTTATAGAGCCTCTTATGCTTAATTCTTTGCTTTTACTGTTAGTAAGCAAAAATATATTACTGCGCATCCATTAAGCCTCCTGATGTATTATATTGTTAAGTCTTTCGCTTTTTGATTTATATTCCATATTCCCCTTTGATTTTTCAATGTTTTGTCCTAATTTTATTATTGATTGTACTAGTTCCTTAGAAATATCCTGTAATATCCCAAAGTCAAATACTATATTAAGAGGTTTTATAAACAGCAATCCTTTTATTGCAGTATCTAAGTTTGATAAATCCTTTGTACCTAAATGTTCATTAAAATAGACAATAAACTTACCCTCTTTATTGTCTATTTTAAAGCCAGGTTCAGCTTCAATAATATCCTCTTTCTTCTCCTCTACTATTTCAGTATCATCCTTAAGTACTTCATTTACGACTCCAATCAATGTATTAGGCTCAATAGGTTTTATAATATAATGTTTAGCTCCATTTTTCAAAGCTTCAAAAACCATCTGTTTTTGATTTAAGGCACTAATCATTATTATCTTAGCATTGCTATCCTTTTTTATTATTTCGCTTACAGCGTCTACACCACTCATTTTAGGCATTGTTATATCCATGGTAACTAAATCAGGCTTTAAATTTGAGTATAATAATATTGCTTGCCTACCATCTACCGCCTCACCTACTACTTCATGCCCATTCCTTGAAAATATACTATATAAATTTTTTCTCATAACCGTTGAATCATCTACAATTAATATTTTTGCCATATATATTTCCTCCTCTAAATCATTCCAAATTAGTTTCTTCTTCATCTAAGAGCATATTAATGTTAAATTCATATTCTGAGCAAATCAAGTTGCAGCATAATATTTGAGCCTGAGTATTCTTAATATAGCCTCCTGTACTATTTGATATCATTGAAGGTATTCCAATATGGAATATACCATTTGTATTTTCAAACTTGCCAGAAGTTAATCCTATTATGGTATTGGACATTTCTCCCAATACATCTTCGGAATAGCTTATTTTATCCTCTTCTTCAATATTATCTATCATAAAACCTTCTACCAACTTTTTGCCCATAATATGATTAACACTTATCATTAGAATAGAATTAAAAGTTCCATTAACACTTAGTAGCGCAGTTATCTCATTTAAAGTTATAATATTTTTTGCTTGGATTTGCTTTAATTCAAGATTTAGTCCCGTTTGTCTAAAAATAATATCTATGGCAGTTTCAGCAATTCCTTTCATAAAATCTTGAGCTGTAACTGGAACTTTTTCCTCATTTTGAAGTTTGGGAAGTGTTAAAGTGAACACTGTTCCATATCCTTCTTTATTATTTACTTCTATTTTTCCACCACACTCTTCTACGCTTTGCTTCACAGTACTCATTCCTACCCCTCTTCCAGAGATATAAGTAGCTTTTTCTTTTGTAGTCATTCCTTGTTCAAATATTAAATTGATTTTTTCTGTATAATTCATCTCACTTAATTCTTCTTTGGTATATAACCCTTTATCTAAAACCTTTTGTTCTAGTAGTTTTACATCAATTCCTCTTCCATCATCAGAAATCATTATCTGGAAGTTATCTTGTAAATCATGAAGTTCACAGATTATATTTCCCATTTGTTCTTTTCCAGCTTCTAATCTTTCATCCTCTGTTTCTATACCATGATCGACACAATTTCTAAAAATATGTGTAATTGATTTTAAAACATTGTGATAATAATTAGCATCTATCATTATATCATCACCAGTTATTTTAAAAGGTTTTACTGTTTTACTTAGCCGCTCACTTAATTTCATAACATAATCAGGATAAGTTTTTAGTAAGTCCTTTAATGATTTACTTCTTAAATTTTTTATAAGAGGTAAAATTATCTTACATTCATTTGGAGACAAGGCTTCTTGAATCCTATTCTCGATTTCAATGAGCTTTTCTTTCCTTATATAGAAAAGTTCCCCATCTTCCATAAAATCTTTACCTGCATAAATTTTTATGATATCTAAATCTTCTCTTAACCATGAAATTAGTTCGATATTATCTATATCTTTTATACTAAACCCATATTTATCTTCATATAATTTTTCTTCTAAATCATTAAGTTTATACACAATGTTAACCATTTCATACTGACTGAAATTACCTTTAAAGGTATGGATTTGCCTCAATATTTGATTATATTTTTCTTTAGGTATATTTTCAAATGACTTATCTGTAAAATCTTCATATTCTTTTACAAGCGCTCTAAATTCATCTCTATTTATTATGGTTTTTACCACCATTTTTAAAGTATTACGTTCTTCATCCATCTTTTTTTCCAAAAGTCGTTTTTCTGTTATATCCGTTATTATTGTCATAATTATATCTTCATTTTTTGAATCTTTAACTACTTTATAGCATATGTTTAAAACTCTATCATTTATGGAGATTTCTTCAGGTAATAAAGTTAAATATAGTTTTCTCTGCATTTTATCTGAATAGAATATTTTAACAAGTAATTCATCCATAAATTTTATCATATTTTGATCATGAAGATATAATATTGAAGATAATTTTTTTTCTGAAATTGCCCTATTAAACACTTTTTCACACTGAAGACTATACTCCTCCTGTATAAGCAAATCTTTTTTAAAGGTTAAAAACCCTTGCTCCACGTTATCTAAAATATTTTTTAACTTTAAATTTTTACTATCTAAGGCCTGGTTTATATCTTCTAATGTTGTGCTGGTTTCATTAAGAGTTGCGTTTTGTGCTTCTAATTCCGTATTTTGATTTGCTAATATAGAAACATATTTATACATTCTAGACATAATTATATTTGTAGACTCAGCAAGATCCTCAACTTCACTTATAGGTTTTTTAAATTTAATTTCAGTATGAATAGCTTCTTCTATATTTCCATTTGCCAGCTCCTTCATTACCTTATCAAGGTCAGCTAAAGGTTTTATAATAACAGTGCTCAACCTATAGGAAACTATTTTAGATATTATCAAAGTTATAAGAAAAACAAGGAAACATATTGTAGCTAAGACTATGTATCCTCCAACAATAATTCTTGGATTAAGCTTTGTTTGTAGTGTGAAAATTGGCTTATTCTCATTATCATTCACAGTTGTTATAGTTGTTGTATTTAACATTTTCATTAACAATTTTTCCATCTTATGTGCTGAATTAGTAGTATTTACATTAAAATCAGGTACTGAAGAATAAATCAACTTGTCATCTTTTAATATATTGTAGTCTACTACTAAAAAATCCATATTTTTCACGTCAATTGTGGATTTTTTATTCATATCAATTTCTGATTCATTTTTCAATTGAAATATATAAGAAAACCCTACTCTTTTAAACATTTCTTTATATTCTGGAGTTACTTCAGTAAATTCCTTTTTTATTTTTCCATCATGCAGTTCTTTTGAATATTCATCTCTAAGCTGAAAACTAATCTGATTTGCTGCAGTTTCTGATATTATTGTACTAAAAATTTTAAAGGTTGCTCCTAGTGCAAGCATCATAATAACTACCATTATTAGTAAACTATAAAAATTCAATGCAAATGTCATGTTTTTTATTCTTCTTTTTAAGCTTCTTTTATTAACTTTTTCACTCATATTACTACCTCATAGAAAATATTTTAATTATAAATTCCTGCTAACATTTTGATTTTACCACATTATGTAACATTTTCAATGAAAATTTAGCAGATAATCTATAAAACCGAAAAATTGCTCTATATCAGGCTTTATCTTTATTTGCAAATTAAACTTTTTCTATATTTTAGAGTATTTATATTTTAATTTTTGACGGCAAAAGAAATGATATAATTAGAGTGTTATATAAAGTCGAACTTGTAACTATGACGAATTAAATACAAAAAGAGGCTTGTTCATTGACTTTTATAATTAGTTTTGTTAGTGTTAATTAGAAACTTATTGGTAATTTAACTGTTAAAAGGTCAAAATAGAAGTCTTGAGATATCGCTTATATTTCAGCCCATTGCTAAAATTTACGAGTTTAGGGATTAAACTAAATTTGACAATTCCAGTAGAATTAACAACAATACTTGTAATAGGAGTTGAAGATAAATGAAAAATCCATTAAGTTATCAAACAACAGAATATGACTGTGGACCAACCACAATGATTAATGCAATTAGTTTTCTATTTGATAGGAAAGAAATACCGCCAGATGTAATTAAATTTATCATGTTATATTGTCTGGACGTATATAATGAGCAAGGAGAAGTGGGAAAAAGAGGAACATCCTGTATGGCTATGATGTTTATTAGTAATTGGCTAAGTCAATTTCACAAGGTGAAAAATTTTCCAATTGAAACAGATTATATAACGAATGAGGATGTCTTTATTGGACAGACGAGCAAGATTGTTGTGGGACTTCAGCAAGGAGGAGTTGTAGTAGTACGCCTTTATTTTGAAGAAGAACACTATGTCCTTCTAACGGGGATAGATAATGGATATGTATATCTATTTGATCCTTACTATCGCACGCAAGACTTTGAAGAAGAGGGAATCGAGCTGATTAAAAATGCTCCAATGAAAATGAATCGAAAGGTTCCTTTTAGCTATTTTAATAAAGAAACTAAGGAAATCTATTCACTAGGACCAAAAGATGGGCGAGAAGCAGTTATACTAATCAATAAAACCACTCAAAGAACTCCAGAAAGTACAATTGAATATTTCATATAAATTTACGAAAAAGAAATAAAAAAATACCTCATCTAAAAAAAAAACCTCATCTAAAAAATAGATTAATACTTCAGAGAATAAGACAGTGGACAAAGCAAATAAAATGCTTTTGATAAGTGTAGGAAACCATATTGCATTGATTTTTAGTTTCAGCTTATTAATTGTAAATTTTCGTCTCCTGTTTAATATGGTTCTTATAGGAATCATATTGGTATCTATTGTACTTATAATTAAAATACTCTGTAATACTATAAGAGGTTTTTCTAAAATTATTAAAGAAATTTAATAACAATGGTATTATAAATTATTAAATATTTGTTATAAGAATATAATTCGTATTCTTCTTATACTACAAAACAACTAAAGCCTGCATCGTAGGGAAAGAACACAGGCTCTAATTAGTATAAGGAACCACTTTATGAAAGGTATCGACTATAGTCTATGCACTTTCAAAACAACTATACTATAAGTTAATAGAAACTGTTTATTAATATGATTATATTTTTATAATGTGGTTATAATCTAAGATGCATTGAGAGATGCTTCCTTTAAAAATTCATAACAAAAGCTGGCTTTGTATTGCCAGCTTATTTTTTATAAAGGGATCAAGGGTAACTAATACGGAATCTTTAAAGATTGTGAAAGACACTCAGTTTTAAATTCTAAATTTTCTATTATTTTTGGTCTTAGTATTTCCCTATTATTCATAATTGTCCCCCTTAGTTGTTCACACCTATACATTCTACAGATTACAAAAATTTACCTTTATTTTATACTTAGAAAACTATATAATTGATGATAGTAAAGCATTTTATGACTAATTATCAAAAATTACCATTATATTTAGAATCGTGTATTCCATGCATTTGAATCGAAAAAATTTCTGACATAATATACTTTATAACAACATAAGGAGGATTTCCAAACGATGAAAGTAAGTGATCAAGAATTTTTTACTGCGGCAAAGACAACATTTAGTCTATTACCAACCCTATTTCCTTCTGATATAGCTATAACCATTACTGATAAGGAAAAATTTATATTTTTAAAACAGGCAGAAACTTTTAAACTAACTGTTAATGAGGGTATGCCACTAGCAAATGGAGGAGTTTCAGAAAAAGCCATAAAAACTAGGCAGAGACATTCATTACATTATCCCAAAGAGGCTTTTGGATTTCCAATCATAGCTTATGGTATTCCTATAATTAACCCAGCTACTAACAATGTAGTGGGAACTATAACATATGCAATTTCTTTAGAAAGGGAAAGTGCAGTAATTGAAATGGCAAATGAATTACAGATATTTTCAGAAGAGCTAGCAGCATCCTCAGAAGAGCTAGCTAGTTCAACAGAAGAGCTGTCTAGTAATAGCCAAAATGTTCATAACTTAGTTACTGAGACACAACTTAGCATTATAAATATGGATGATATAATTAAATATATAAAAGGTATTGCAGATACTACAAATTTATTAGGTCTCAATGCATCAATTGAAGCTGCAAGGGCAGGTGATCATGGTAGGGGATTCTCAGTTGTAGCAGGAGAGATAAGAAAACTTGCTACAAACAGTAAAGATTCGACGGGACAAATTAATGAAACCTTGGCAAAAATTAAGAAAGACATAAATAAAATTGTAGATGTTTTGAATGAATTTTCTACTACTAGTAAAACACAAGCAACACAAGCTGAACAGATAGCTGATGGAAGCCAAAAACTAAGTGAGTTGTCAGCTAAACTTTTAAACTTAGCTGACAACACTAGTTATTAATGTTTATTTATTATAGGTTAGAGATTAGGCTATGTTTATAATCCTATTATGTGGTTATAATCTAAGATACCTCGATTAAAATTACTTTATTCAAAACTCCAGTAAAATATATAGAACTGATAAATAGCCTTGTGAGTCTGGGGCTATTTGTTTTTTTGCATAAAAATAAAGTCAGCGTTATGCCGACTTAACATTTAAATAATTTTTCTTGATTTTCAGTAGGTATTACATTTAGTTCCTTTAATGCAGTATATATAATTTCTTTGGCAGCTGTTTTCGTCTCATCATTACTAGTAATTTGGCTAATATGATATAGCTGATGAGCATTTTTAACACCTGTTTTAGCCCACTATATTACTAAAACAAGACAAAATAATAGAGACTATTGCTAGTCTCTATTTTGCCTTACAGATATATAATTATAAATTTATAATAGTAGTTAATGCTCATTATAAAAATCTTTTACTAGACTCACTTAAACTTCGCAAATTTTCATTAATACTTTCAATAGTGGCACTTATCTCCTCAATAGCTCCAGCTTGCTCTTCACTTACTGCTGCTGAATCATCAATTGCTTTAGTAATGTTATTTACCGATTCATTCATTTTTTCAACAATACCCTTTATGCTAGCAACAGATTCCTTGCTTTGGGTTGCAAGCTTTCTAATTTCGCTTGATACAACACTAAAACCTCTTCCTTGTTCACCAGCTCTCGCAGATTCAATAGCTGCATTTAGACCTAGTAAATTTATTTTATCCGCAATGCTTTTAATAAGCTCTAATGCTTCTGTAGTCTTTTTTGAATTTTCCATGTTGATTTCAGCTAGATTAATCGCACTTTGTCCAGATTTAGCAAGTTCAGTAGCTGCTTCTGCCAGTTCACTCACACCACTTGATACCTGCACTACAGACTGTGCTATTTCATTTATGCTATTTACCATCTGATTAGCATTTTCCACATCAATTCCATCACTAATTGTTCCGATGATCTGGCCTTTTGAATTTTTTATTGGTATTGCTATAACTTTTATTGCTCTACCTAATACACTTGCTGGTATATCTCCCTTTTCAATTTTACCACTCTTCATACAATTCTTTACCGTTTCAACTACTTCAGTACCATATTCAAGTTGCAAATCAAATCCTTCAGCTTGCTCACTGCAAATATATTTTCCATCAACCGACAATCCAAATGCTGTATCATCTCTCATGAGATTATTTAAATATGGTAAAACGATAGCAAATGATTTTAAAATTTCTTCATCACTTAGTTCTTCACTAAAGTACTGATTATAATCCATAAACACAGCTCCCATTCAACAAATTGTTTTAATATTTTTAATTTTTCTACACATTATTTATTATATTGGTATGTTGTATATTATTCAAGCATCAAAATAGGAGTCTGCTGTTTTCTTTAGTAATATTAATATCCCAAGTCTTTGTTTGATATGAATAAATTCCTCTAGTAATGTAAGTTTCTTTTCAAAGTCTTTTTCATTTTCCTTCAGTTCCTATAACTGCCTTTCTAAGTTTTCAATCCTAACATCTTTTTCATCCATACATACGCCTCCTGTTTTTATGTAATTAAAAAGAACCTGGTTAACCCAAGTTCTTAACTAATACATAATATCTTCATTTTCGATATATAGCATCAGTTCTTGAATATCTGTAATTTTTCTTTTTTCAATTAATATCTTCAGTTTTGTATCTTTCATAAAATAGTTATTCCATACTTCATTTTCATCAAAAATAAATACTTTACTTCTACCTTTTTGTTTATACATGCAACTATTTTTTAAGCTATTTAATATTCTATTCTTTGAAAACTCTCCTCTGTTATTTCCTATTAAATTTTTTACTATACTTTCAACGTCTTCTACATAAATCATATATCCCCCTTTTACAAAGTTGTCTACAATATTATATATATACAACAAAGTATAAAATATTAACTGTTAAAAATAAAAAGACTATCAATAGTCCATATTTTGCCTTATATATTCAGTTTTCACGATATAATCGCATAAGTTTTCTATTGTACATTTCCATATAATAACAAGAAAAAGAACGCCGTTAAGACGTCCCGACATTGTTATTTTATTAATTTTATACGTTTGTAAAGATTTTCCAAAGATATGCTCGTAACTCCCCGAGCCTGCATAATACTATTTTTTAATTTCAGTAACAATTTTGCTGCTTATTTATATTATAGTAGTGTAGTAAATTTTATGGAGGTAGTTCATGAGTTCTATTAACTACAATGATAACAATACTGAAGACATAATAGAAAATTACTCTCAGTCAAATGATATCAGTTCCTCTACTTATCCTATGTATTATTGTCCACTATGCAACTATTCAATGTCTATGAGAAATGACTACAACGATTTGGATGAATACGACGATGATTTAGACGAATATGATGGTGATCCAGAATACAGACAAAGACCTCGTAGAAGACGTAGACGTAGATATCCATATTATCCTTATCCATATTATCCTCGTCCTTATTATTACCCAAGACCATATTATCCTCGTCCTCATTATTATTCAAGGCCACACTATCCAAGACCATACGGTAGATCTATATATAATGATGAAATGGAAGAAGATTAACTAAAAGTCTTTAGCACCAGTTGAACTGGTGCTTCAGATTGCTTTTCCAGTCCCTTTTTAATTCTTATCTCCTGCTTAGGGAATACTATTTTACCATCCACATTTAGATTATCTTCATCACATTCATTAACCATTTTAATTTTATATTCTATTCCACCTATTTTTATAGTTTCGGGTAACATTAGGATTCACCTCACTTGCTTAATAACCTCACCAACTCTTTTATAACTATCATGCTGCATCATCTTCTTTAAATTCCTTAAGCCTGTCTATGTATTCTTTATCTATGGTTATTCTTACTAATCTATCTACAAATGCTGGATTCCTTGGAAGCCTCTTTTCTATTGCCAAATCTATAAGAAGCCTTGCTATTTTCATTTCTCTAATGTGAGTATGTCCTTCTTTAAGTGTCTTTTCTGTATTTATTACTATAAAGTTGTTTTCTACCGGAATTACTATATATTCATTTTTTTTATAGAGTTGGTTCATATTCTCACTTCCTTTGCAAAATAAAAAGAGCTCTATATGATCCCTTTATCATAATACTTGGTAAAATTAGCTTTTCAATCTTAATTGCTTACCGATTTTAACACATCAGAAAAAGATATCCCCTTTTCTCCTTTTTTATGTTTCTTTTCATTTTGCTTATTTAAATTTTTGTCTATTTGTACTTGTCTTATATTTTCTACTTTACCTATCCTCATGGTCATCACTCCTCATCTTTTAAATCACATTCAATACTTATTCTTTATATATAATTTTAAAAGATAATTATTACAAAATTATTCCAATCATGTTACAAAACTGTCACAAAATTTAGTCTCTTGGAATAATTGCTATATCTTAATTTTATTTATAATAACTATTTTCAAATAAAATAAGCACCAGTATTTCTACTAATGCTTATTTTCTCTCTATATAACAGGGGGGACTGTTATACTCTATTTCAAATTTATACCTTTTAACATTTTATCTGCTTCACTACTGGCTAATGACAATGTTATTAATATAGTTATTATGTATAACAAACCAATTACTATTTCATTCATAATAGTGCCTCCTAAAGGAATTTTCTCTAAGAGTAATATCTTAGGACACTTACTATTATAAGCAGTAATTGTTACAACATTATGTCATAAGTATTAAATTTCCATTTCTTTTCCGTGAACATTTTGTAAATAAAATAAGCACCTAGATTTCTCTAAGTGCTTTACTGTTACCACACAGTTTGTAGTCCCTGCTATGTGGCACAACCTTTAAATTCCAACTATATACAGTATATCACTTGACATACCCTTATTACTGACAACTTTTTAAAAAGTTTTTTAGTTCTTAATCCTCTTTGATATGCAAATAATTCTCTGGCTTTCTTTAATCATCTATATATAGACCTTTCGTCAGCATATATTTCTATACTAGCCTTCGCTACTCTGTTCTTTATATCTCCTAATTCTAACTCTTTATCTGCATCAGTAAAGTATACAATCTCTATAGCTTTATTTATTACTTTATGTCTTACATCAAACTCAGCTAAAACCTTATCTACAGCTTCCATATCTAAAATCTCTGACATTCTTTCAACCAATGCTTCTTCAGCTTTTATAATTGCTTGTTCTGTTGGCTTTGATATACCTGATTTAATATTCTGTTCCTGTTTCAAAACATATCTTTGCTCTATGCTTCTTTCCATTTATTTTGAATAAGCATCTATAGTAAATCGGCCTGTGCATACTTTCGAATCTAATTTCTGTCTCCGCTAAGAAGTTATTTAGTGATACTTTTCTGAGCTGTTCTATGAATGAATTGCCTTCTGCCTATACCCAGTCTCAAGCAAGCTTCATCTAATGCTTTACTAATGCACTTTCTGTAGTCACTTCCAGTTCTTTCGCTTTCTTGTAATGCTAAACCCGTAGCAAGAGCTATAACCTTTCTCCTTATGTTTTTCACCCCACCAACTCCTAACAACTAAACTCAGCATCCATAGCTACTTCATACTGCTTTTTTGTCGAGTGAGGAGTTTCTAACTGTTTCTTCATTTTGTCTACTAACTTTTCAGTATCCTTATATTTCATATCTAGTATAATAGCTAGTTTAGCTATTCCCCTTAATCTTTCATTATCAGACTGTTCTAGCTTAATTAGTGTATCTATATTCATTTTCTTATCATCCATTTCATTTCTCTGAATTTTGCGACAATTATCCACAATTTGTCCACATATCTGTGTATAACTTTTTTTACGTTGCAGTTTATTTTTGCATTGTGAAGCTATTTATATGTTATATTTTTTAAATTTACATAGGCTAACTACTTGAGTTTTCTTCATAATACCCACATAACTTTGGATTATAATTAAAATATAATTTACAAGGAGGTGTTGTAATGATAGGTCAAACTTTAGCGCAATGCATTCATACATGTGGTATGTATGGACAAGAATTATCAAATTGTATTTTAATGATGTTAGGTATGAAATAGAATTTCTTAAATTCCCCTTATAAATACTTGTGGTCTAAATTAATCACAAGTCTTTTTCATTTGTCTATATTCAACTAATTACATCGTATTTTGAATAATATCAAAGAAACAATTTTGTGAGGAAAACAATATAGAATTATTAATAATACCTTATAGTGAATTTAAAAACATAGATAATATATTATATACTTTAAGAAGTAAATTTTTTAAATTTTTGACGAATGATATATAAACGTTGTATTTTCAAGGTTTTGAGAAGAATTGTTATATTTTCAATGAAAATATTTATATGAGTAGAACCAGCAATTCAATGAATCATACCCTATACTAAAGTAAAAAGCCGCTGAAAAGCGGCCTTTTGCTAACTATTATTTATTAAATTCTTTCGCTAATTTCTCAAAAGCAGAAATTGATTTTTCAATCATATCAAATTTCACGCAATAAGAAATTCTAAAATATCCTGGACATCCAAACCCACTTCCTGGAACAAGAAGTAAATTATATTTAATTGCTCTTTTTACAAATTCCACATCATCCTCTATAAATGCTTTTGGGAAAAGGTAAAAAGCTCCCTGTGGTTTTACACATTCAAAGCCTAGTCTTGTAAGATTTTCATATAAAAAATCTCTTCTCTTTTTATATTCTTCAGTTTCTACCTTAGCCCCTAATGAATCAGAAACAACTTTCTGAAACAATCCTGGAGCATTTACAAATCCAAGAGTACGGTTGCAGAAAGTTAAAGCATTCATAAGTACATCTATATCTTTTATTCTGCTGCTTGCTGCAATATAACCTATTCTCTCACCTGCTAGTCCCAAAGATTTGCTGAAGGAATTTACTATAATTGCATTGTTAAAAATAGCTAACATACTTGGTACCTTAGCTCCATCATAGATTATTTCACTATATGGTTGATCAGAAAGAACAAAGATGGTTGTTCCATATTCTTTTTCTTTTTTCACTATGATTTCTGCGATGCTTTTTAATTTTTCTTCACTATATATAACTCCTGTTGGATTATTAGGATTATTAATAATCAAAGCTTTTGTCTTTGGAGTAATACTCTCTTCAAAAGCAATTAAGTCTGGTTCAAAAGTAGTTACATCCGGTGGAACTACCACTGTTTTCCCACCATGGTTATCAGCATAAAAGTTATATTCTACAAAGTATGGTGCAAAGACAATAACCTCTTCATCATCATTGAGAATAGCTTTTAATACTACATTTAACCCTCCTGCAGCACCAACTGTCATTACAATGTTATCTACTGAGAGCTGAACTCCACTTTCTCTTTGTAAAGACTCTGCTATTTTTCCCCTAACCTCTGGATATCCCGCATTATTCATATATCTATGAATACCTTTTTCATCATTTAATATGTACTTTTTAAGTGATTCCGTAACCTCTTTTGGAGGTTCTGCATAAGGATTTCCAAGGCTAAAATCATAAACATTGTCTGCCCCATATTTTTCTGCAAGTTTTGCCCCTTCCTCAAACATTGCTCTTATCCAAGAAGATCTACTTAAATTATTTACTATTTTTTCTGAAAACATGAAATTGCCCCCTTTTATTTTTTGCAAAAATAAATGTTTATCAGATTATTATAATACAAAATACACTACAATACTATACAGATTTACAGAAAAAATAAATAAAAGGTTTTTTCCCAGGAATTTCTATTATTTATTTCCTATAAATTAATAACAATCTCTTCAGAAACAATAAAAACAGCCTTCTGGCTGTTTTTATATGATCTCTTTCATACCTTCATCCGATGACTACCCGCTCTAATACTCCCATACGCACTCTGTGAAAGCGATTCACACAAAATCATAGATTTTGGTTCTCTGCTTTTCTTCAAAGTGGCAGTAAAGAGCGGGTACGTCCCTGGATTCGTTCAACTAAGAATCAGATGGGGTTTGAAACCCCATTTGGTTCAAGTTTCACTTCATAAATGAATTAAAGAGTCCCATTTATTTTGTAATTTTGTAATAACTTGATTATATAACTTAATGTGTAAAATTCTTTATCCAATTCAACTTGAATTGTATTTAATCCTTTAATCAATGTTTCTTCATCAAAGTTCTCTAATAATACCATTAAATTTAGTAGGTTAAGGTTACCCTCTTTTGTATCCAAAACTCTTGCACGTTTTACATAGTTATTTTTCATTACATTTTCAACGGCACTTCGTAAATCCTCACTAATCTCCAATTGTGGCATTTCATTGAAAACTTTGATATCTGAACTTTTCACATTTAAATTTTTAGCTTTCGCCACATCAGTAGACAAAAATATAGTATTTTTAAATTCCGCATCTTCAAAGTTAACTCCATCTAAATTTACGGAATCAAATATAGCATTTTCAAATACAGCATTTTTGAAATCGCTCCCTTTTAAATTCGACCCAATGAATTCTGTCCATTTAAAGGTACACTCTGAAAACCTACAGGACTTAAAATGTGCACCTCTAAAACTTACATAATCAAAATTTGAGTTTGAAAAATCACAGTTATAGCAATTGCTTCTCTCAAGATTTTTATACATAAAATTCTTATTTTTCTTCTCTATATTGTTGTACTTAAAACTCCCCTTAACACTTTGATTTCTAGCCATTTTTACCTCCAAGACAAATACTCTTGTTTGCCTTCACTTATTTTAACCTAATTCAAAAACTCCTAATAAAGTATCTAGAAGCCATTAAATTTAAACTTTTCACTATAATTTCTTCATATTTCATTCTAAATACTATAGATAATTGTAATAAAAGTCAATGTTTTATTGAAAATCCTACTCCATCAGTAAATAGAACATCCAGAGATTTGTATAAATCAAATCTCTGGATGTTCTATTTATACTATAAATTTTTTAATCATTTCATTAAGTCTGTTATTTTATATATTCATCAGCAAAATCTAAAACTCTATCTAAAATTATCATAGCTTCCTTTATTTCTTCTTCTTTGATTATTAAAGGTGGCGCAATAATTATACAATTTTCATGTGAATAAGTAGAAAATCCTTGTTCTTTAAGCATTCCTATGATTTTCCCCATTATTTTATCAGGATCTTTTCCATAAGGTACTAAAGCTTCTCTGGTATTCTTATCTTTAACTAACTCCACTGCTGAAAACAATCCTATATATCTTACGTCCCCTATAGATGCATGTTTTTCTTTGATTTTTTCAAGTTCAGCCCCCAACACTTTGCCCATATTTTTACAATTTTCTATAAGATTTTCTTCTTCATATACCTCTAAAGTTGCACAACCTGCTGCACAAGCTAATGGATGAGCATTGTAAGTTAATCCACACATTAATGTATTTTCATCAAAATATCCTGCTATAGGTTTACTTACTATAACACCACCTAAAGGTACATATCCACAAGTGATTCCCTTTGCAAAAGTAATAATATCTGGTTGTACATTCCAATTATTACATGCAAACCATTCTCCTGTTCTTCCCCAGCCAGCCATTACTTCATCACAAACCATAACTATTCCATATTTATCACAGAGATTTCTTACACCTTGCAAATAGCCTTTTGGAGGAATTATGATACCATTACTTCCAGTTATTGTTTCCATGAAAATAGCTGCTATACTTTCTGGTCCTTCATAAAGTATCTGTTCATTTAATTTATTTATATAAAACTTAGATGCTTCTTCTTCACTTTTAAAATCTATATCTTCTCTATAAATGTATGGGTCAAAGAATTTTACAAAACCAGGTATACCAGGTTCACATGTATATCTTCTAGGTTCACCACTTAAATTTGCTGCACCAAAGCTTGCCCCATGATAGGAACGATATCTTGAAAATATCTTATGTCTTCCTGTAACTAATTTAGCTATTTTTATAGCATTTTCGTTTGATTCAGCTCCACCTAAAGTAAAAAATACTTTTCCCATATTATCTGGTGATTTTTCTATAACTTTTTTAGCTAATTCTGATCTTACATCTACTGCATAGCCTGGCCCCATAAAAGGAAGTTTTTCTGCTTGATTTTTTATAGCTTCTATAACTTTCTTATTACCATGTCCTATATTTAAATTCACAAGCTGAGAAGACATATCCATATATCTCTTTCCATCACTATCCCAAAAATATATTCCTTCTGCTTTTGTAATTACTAAAGGGTTTAAAGCACCCTGTGCACTCCAAGAATGAAGATTATAATTTTTATCATATTCCTTTATTTCTTCTACTGTTAACATTTTAATACCCCCGTATAATTTTATTTTTACTCATATATTTTGTTGTATATCTCTACAAGTTCTTTTATATTAGGTTTTCTAGGATTATTAGCTGTGCTTCCACTTGCCATTGCATCCTCTGCCATCTTTTGCATTGCATCTTTTTCTACTCCTACCTCTTTTAAAGTTTTAGGTAAGCCTGTTTCAGAAAATAACTTATTTACAGCTTCTACTGCTAAGCTGCTAGCTTCCCTTATAGATTTATGTTTTATCTTTTCCCCCATAGCCTCTGCAACAGAAACAAACTTTTCTGCACAAGCAGGTCTGTTAAATTCCATAACTGCTGGAAGTAATAATGCATTTGCAAGTCCATGTGGCACTTTAAAATATGCACCTAAAGGTCTTGACATAGAATGAACTAGTGCCACTGATGCATTACTGAAAGCTAAGCCTGCATACATTTGACCAAGTAGCATATTTTTTCTAGCCTCTAGATTTTCTCCATCTAAAACTACTTTAGCTAAATTACTACTTATAATTTTAATAGCGGATAAAGCGTACATTTCAGTAGTTGGCTGAGACTTTTTAGATATAAAAGCTTCTATAGCATGAGTTAAAGCATCCATTCCTGTGGCCGCAGTAACTTCTGGCGGCATCATAACAGTAAGATTATGATCTAAAATTGCTACCTTAGGTATTAAAGTAGGACCTCCTATTAACATTTTTATCTTTCTTTCTGTATCTGTTATAATTGTATATTTAGTTACTTCACTTCCTGTACCTGCTGTTGTAGGTATTGCTATTATTGGTAATCCTTCTTTTTCAGGAGCTTTTTTCTCATAATCTACAATATCTCCTTCATTACCAGTCATTATACTTATACCCTTTGCAGCATCTAAAGCACTTCCACCACCTAATGCTACTATTAATTTAGCGCCTTCTTGTTTTGCAAGCTTTGCACCCTCTCTTACAGTGTTAACACTAGGGTCTGATTCCACTTTATCAAATACTATATACTCTAAAGAGCTCTCTTTTAAGCTTTTTAACACTTTATCAAGAGCGCCTGTCTTTTTAGAAGAACCTTTGCCTGTAACTACCAAAATCTTATTACCAAATGGTACTGCTTCTTTTCCTGTTAAAGCTACTGTATCTTCTCCATATATTATTTTTTCAGGACTTTGAAAAATTGAACAACTCATAGAATTTACCTCCATAGCTTTTTTATTCATAATTTATAAATTTACGTATGTAATTATTGAGTATTTGTTAAATTTGTTGTTTATAATTTATCATATTATTAAAAATAATCATATGTCCATAGTGTACAAATTTAGCTGCATATTTTTGTACACAAAAAACAAAGTTGGATTTAACAACTTTAAATATCAATTGTTAAATCCAACCTTATCTTAATTTAGCTTTAAAAAATTCCCTATTTTTATTGCAAGGGTTATGTTAAATATTACTTCTTCTTCATCAAGATTAGATTCAAGTATTTCTTCTATTCTTTTTACTCTATACTTCAATGTATTTCTATGAATATAAAGCTTTTCTGCAGTTTTCCCTAAATTTCTCTGATTATCAATATAACTTTCTAAAGTCTTTAACAGGCTTGCAGAATTTTTTTTATCATATTCTTTTAGTTTTTCCAGAGTTTCATCATACAAGTTTTTCATCTCGTCATATTTTCTCATACCAAAAAATAATCTATATATACCAAGTTCCTTATAATTGGTTATACCGCTTTTAATTCCACACTTTTTAGATACTTCCAAAGATTTCTGTGCCCGTAGTACATTTTTTTTAAATTCCTTTAATTCGCTGCTTATTCCTCCAATACCAATACTTACTTCAAGTCCATTTATTTTTTCTTCTATATCTCTTTTTATATCTTCTGCTATAAGTTTTATATCATTTAATTCTTTATCCACTGGCACCATAAGTAAAAAAGAATCACTATGTTTCATGTAAAGATACTTTTTACTATACCTATACATTAAATGTTCTATTATTTGCTCTATGTGAGTTTTTATATCTAAAATAGTTTCTTCATCTTTTATGTTATTTTTTTTAATATATCCACTAAAATTATTAATATCTATAACTAAAGAACAATAACATTTTTTTTCACTATATCCATATAGAGTTGCTCTATTTGTTATTTCATCTGTTACTTCTATATCTCCATATATTAATTCTTTCATAAAATTATTTACAGATTCAAATCGAAGCTTATTTGTGAATATTTCTTTACAGATGGCTTGAGTAATATCTATTAGTTTTACTTCAAATGGTATTTCAAATATTGGGAAGTCTATAGAATTCGCTAATTCTATAACTTCTTTTGGTGTTTCTTTTATATAAGGTCCTACATTTATAACAAGTCCCGAAAGATTTCTTTTATTAATGTCATTTACTAATTTAAGAAGAGCCTCTACATTATCTTTAATAGTTACTCCGGTTATAAAAAGCAATTCTCCTCCCTTTACCCATTTTGTTACTTCTGTTAATTCAACTACATGAACCCAAGTTATTATTCTGTTTAAGCCACCTTCTCCTGCCACTAACTTCATTTTTTGAAGATGATAAAGTTTTAATATACTGCCACAAGTTACCAAACCAATACTCCTTCCTTGTTTTAAAAAAGTATAAAAACTTCTCTCTAATTTCATCAGTTTATATGAATTTTATAACTGTATTTGGAATAAAACTTTTTATAAAAAAACAAAAGAGCCTGCAGATAAGCAACCTCTTTTAATTCATAGTTTTATAATAGATCCATAGCTGATTTTTTTAATGATTCTATTTTATTTTCGTAATCAACAAATGTAGAGTCATAAACTTCCTTAACTATTTTGAAGTAATTTATAAAGTCCTTCTGCTTTTTGGTACTAATATTAAATTGGACAGCAAGGTCATTTAAGAACTTTACTTCTTTCTCATCATATGATCCATCTGCTAAAGCTAATCCAATTAATTCAAAATAAATTATATTCCTAACTCTATCTGTAGATGATGATAATTCTTTTACAGATGACTCAAAAGTTAGCTTTTCTATAGTTTCATTAGTTAAAGAAAGATCTTCTATATATTCATTTATCATTTCCTTTTCACTTTGAGCAAATACATCGTCTATTTGGGCTAAAGCTTCAACTAAGTTAACAAAAGCAATAGATTCTTTTTTATTAAGTTCATTTAAAAACATATAAGTTACCCCCTCAGAACAATATTTATTAACATAATATTACAACACAACAAACTAATTGTAAACATCAAACAGCTTTCTCTGAAAATATTCTTTAATACTTTCAAAACAAGTATTGACCATAAATTCTATTTCCTCTTCATTAATAATGTATGGAGGAATAAAATAGAGTACATTTCCTATAGGTCTTAAAACTAATCCCTTATTAAGAGCAATCTTGTAAATCTCATAGCCTACTCTCATATGCCAAGGATAACCTTCTTTTGTGTCCTTATCTTTCACTATTTCAATAGCTGTTATCATTCCTATGCTTCTCACTTCTCCTACAAACTTTAAATCTTTAGCTTTTTCTAGTGTAAGTTTTTTTATAAGTTTACCTTTTTCTCTATTCTTCTCGATTATATTGTCCTCTTCAAATATTTTTAGGTTTTCTAAAGCTATGGCACAGGCCATAGCATTACCTGAATATGTATGGCTATGCAAAAATGATTTTCGCTCCTTATAATCGCCATAAAAACAATCATATACTTCATTGGTAGTCATAACTACTGACATAGGCATATATCCAGCAGAAATCCCCTTTGATAAGCACATAAAATCTGGACTTATTTTAGCATGATTACAAGCAAACATCTCTCCCGTTCTCCCAAAGCCCACAGCAATTTCATCCAGAATAAGGTGTATATCATACTTATCACAAATTTCACGAAGCTTCTTTAAATAAATTTGGGAGTAAATCTTCATACCTGCAGCCCCTTGAACCATAGGTTCAACTATTACAGCACTTATCTCCTCATTATTTTCCATTATACACCTTTCCATATGTTCAAAACACTCTGCATTGCAACTATCCCTATTATATCTGCATCTATAACAATCTGGTCCCTCTACTCTTATTGTATCTAACAAAAGAGGCTTGTATACCATATTAAACTCATCTATATCACAAACAGATAAAGCCCCTAAAGTTTCTCCGTGATAAGCGTCACTAAGTGCTACAAACTTTCTCTTTTTAACATTTCCTATTTGCATATTATAGTGAAAACTCATTTTTAAGGATATTTCTACTGCTGAAGAACCATTATCAGAAAAGAATACCTTGCTAAGCTTATTTGGTGTTATCTTTACCAGCTTTTCTGCTAACTCTATAGCAGGTTTATTTGAAAAATTAGCAAATATAACATGCTCAATGTTGTCTAACTGTTTTTTTATAGCCTCATTAATTCTCTTATTGCTGTGTCCTAAGGTATTTGTCCACCAAGATGATATACAATCTAAATATTTATTTCCATTAATATCATAGAGCCAAACTCCTTCACCTTTTTCAATAACTATTGGGTTTAGTTCCTCGTAGTCCTTCATTTGTGCACAAGGGTGCCATATATACTTTAAATCCTTTTTTACATAACTATTCATACATACACCTCAACCTCTGTTATAAATATTCCATATATTTTATTATTTTCCTAGCACTAAAAGCTTTATCTGCATTTATTCTTATAGCTTCTATCATGTTATTATTTAAATCTTTTATATTTTTAAGTTTACCTATAATAGATACTTTAGTTAGTTTTTTTATCATATTAATATTATCATCACAAAGTAAATTTTTCTCATAGTTGTTTATTATAATTCCTTTGATTTTTATTCCTAATGTTTCTATATATTTTACTGTTAACACTGTATGATTAATTGTTCCTAATTCAGCTCTTGCTACAATAATCACACTCATGTTCAAATCTTTAATAAGATTTTCAAGAATATACAATCCTCTTTCGTCATCTATCAATGGACATACTATTCCGCCGCTGCCTTCAGCAATTATATAATCATAATTTTCCTTTAAATAAGAGTATTTTTCTTTTATTACATCTAAATCAATTGGATTATTCTCAAGTTTTGCCGCAAGATGAGGGGATACTGGAGTTTTATAAAGATAAGCTGTGGTGTTTTCATAGCCTTCTTTTAAATTACTCACTTCACTAACAAGCTTGGTGTCACCTGGAATAAGCTTATTGTCTACCTCTAAACCACCACTTAATGCTGCTTTAAAGTAGGTAGCATTATAGCCATTACTCCTTAGAACATACATAAGTCCTGCAGTTACAATAGTCTTACCTACATCAGTATCTGTTCCAACTATAAATACTCCTTTAGCCATCTTTTCTAACCTCTTTATAGATTTCTGTCATATCATATTCCTCCCAGTTGCTTTTTAAGCAACATATCCACTTTTCTTTAATACAGGTAATATTTTTATTGAAATGTATGCTGCTAACACTGTTAGTAAAAGGTCTCCAGCTATACAAACTACAAATCCATAGAAAAAAGCAAAATAGAAGGAAACATTTTTGCCTAAATATAGGTTATAAATAGCATACAAATATACGACTCCAAATAGATATATGAAAAACAAACCGGAAAGCAATGCAAATATGGCCTTAATAAAAGTTAATTCTGTAATATTTTCTTTTATTTTTCCTATGACATAAGCAGCTACTATAAATCCTATAAGGTAGCCAAAAGTAGGTTTAAATATGTAATAAAGTCCTCCACCTTCAGTAAATACCGGTATTCCAATAAGTCCAGTAATCACATAAACTATTTGGGATAATGCTCCTAACTTTGAACCTAAAATTATGCCAGATAAAGCACAAAATAAATACTGAAGAGTAAAAGGTACATAAGGAATTGGTACTTTAATAAAAGCTCCTATTGCTGTCAAAGCCGCAAATGTTGATACTAAAATTAGATTTCTTGTTCTCATAATAAATTATCCTTTCATTACAAAGATTGTCTAGACATACCAATAATAAACTATCCCCCTCCTATTGTCAACTATTAATTTAGTTATTAGTTGACAATAAGAGGGGGATGTAATTCACTTATTAAAGTTTTTACACAAATTTAGTAAAACGTTCCAAAGCTTTATTTATTTCCATAGATATTTCAAAAACCTTTATGCCTTTGCGTTGAAGTGCTAGTTCTGGTCCCATTCCAATTTTATTAACTAATACAACCTTGCAATCAGAAATGAGCTTAATAGTTTCATCAATTTTTTCTTCTGCATGCCCATTCGTTCCACAAATAGGTATAGTTTTTCTTTCTTCTATCAATTCAATTAAATCGTATTTAATATCAAATATTAAATACCTACTTGCTTTCCCAAAATGTTCGTTTACTGTTATACCATCACTACTTGCAACAGCTACTCTTAATAACATGATATTTCCTCCTCAAAGATTATAACTTTTAAATATTCTAATTTATTACCCATGAGAGAAGGTTTCAAGATGTTCATGTTTTCCATAGAGATTACTTGAAAGGTCTTCCTCACCAGGTATTCCACAGGCATCTGCACGACAGTGTTTGCAATGCCTAAACACCTCAATATACTTTTCAGCTGCTGCTCTTGCTTTATCCAACTCTTTACAGGTAGGAGCAGAAATATGACTTAATTCATGTTGAGGTATGAGGGGTATAATATTATATAAAGTTGCCCCAGCATCTTTAACAGTTTTAGCTATTTCCTCTATATGTTCATCATTAATACCTGGAATTAATACGGAATTTACCTTCACTATAACTCCAAGTTTGCTCATTTTAGTTATACCTCTTAGCTGATTATCTATAAGAATTTGAGCTGCTTCCTCACCATAGTATTTCTTCTCTTCGTACACTATATGAGATATAATCTGACTCTGAATATATGGGTCAACAGCATTTACAGTAACCGTTACAGTTCTTACTCCTGCATCATAAAGTTCCTGAGCATATCTGTAAAGCAAAAGTCCATTAGTACTAAGACATTTTATAAGGTCAGGATATTCCTTATCAACAAGTCTAAAGGTTTCAATAGCTTTAGGGGTAGCTAAAGTATCTCCGGGACCAGCTATACCAACTACAGTTATTTGAGGACAAAGTTCTAAAGCTTTTTTAACTGTTTCCAAGGCGTCCTTTGGAGATAATATTCCTTTGGCAACACCGGGCCTGTCTTCATTATCATTGCAATCTCTTTTGCAGAATCTGCACTGTATATTGCAGGCAGGACTTACTGGAAGATGAATTCTTCCAAAATTTGAATTAGCTTCTCCACCTAAGCAAGGATGAATTTTGGAAAGATGAGAAAAACCTGTGTTTTTATTTCCATTTATATTTAACATAATATTTTTCTCCTTATTCTACTCTCTCTTGTTCAAGTAAAGAATCTGCCCATTGTTTACCCCAATCTCTTAGTTCTTGAACACCTAGAGGAGAAGGTACTTTTGACTCAGTATGTCTAGCTATTTTCTCTGCTAATCTAGTATAAATTTTAGCCTGCTCTGAATCCGGTGCAACTTCAATAGTAGTCTTACCTTGAAGCTCACTATGTGTAACAGTAACTGACCTTGGTACATATTCCATTATTTGAGTATTTGTTTTCTTTGAAAAATCATCAAGTATATTCTTGTCATAAGGTTTATTAATAGAATTCCCTATAATGCCACCAAGTAACGCTCCACCAGAATTAGAATATTTCTTAATACCTTTAAATAAATTATTTGATGCATATATTGACATAAAATCCGAAGAGGAAACTGTAAATACATGCTCTGCTATTCCCTCTCTTATTGGAACTGCAAAGCCTCCGCATACAACATCACCTAAAACATCATATATTACATAATCTAAATCCAATTCTTCAAAAACTCTTTGTTGCTTAAAAAGCTGCACCGCTGTAATAATACCTCTACCTGCACAACCAACTCCCGGTGATGGTCCACCTGATTCTACACAATAAACTCCATTAAACCCCTGAAAAATCACATCATGTGCATTTACTTTATTCTTTTCTCGTAAGGTATCCAAAACTGTAGGAATATAATTACCATTTCTTAATGTATTTGTTGAATCACTTTTAGGATCACATCCAAACTGCATAACCTTATATCCCATTGTAGTTAATGCTGCACTTATATTTGAAGTTGTTGTAGATTTACCTATACCACCCTTACCATATATTGCGATTCCTTTAATTTTTTTGGTCATTTCATTCACTCCTCATCTATTAATAAATTAAAATTATTAAAAAGGTCATATTTCATTTAGTGAAATATGGCCCTTCTCAATATGTTACAATTTAGGTTATTTATATGTTTGTAAAATGTTGCCATATATATCTTCTGCTAATCGAAGCCCTCCACTATATCCAATATAACTTCTATCTAAAACCAATCTATGCATCACTGGCAAAGATATGTTTAACCAAAATCCATTTTTCTGCTTAGCTACATCTATATCCCAAGAACTACCTAAAATTAAGGGTATATGTCCATCGTAATCATATTCTCTCAGCTTTTGAGTTATCTTACCTCCGTCAACTTCAAATGTAACTTTGGCTGAGGTACTTGGAGATAAATGTTTAAATTCATTTATTATAAATTCCTGATATTCCTCCGGTGTATCCTCTGTAATATACTGTTCTCCAGGTAAAATACCAAGTTCATGTAATAAAAATTTACTAACTCCAAGAGCATAATAAGAATCATTTACATTAAAGAATCGGTCTGCTATACCAAATCGGAATTCAGTGAAGAAATCTACTGCTCTTATAATATAATAGTAAAACTTTTTTTCTTCTTTTTTAATGAAGTTTTCAATCCTTTCCTTATCTAGACCAGCAAATTCTCCAATTCGCCTTAAGAATTTACTAGTTTCATTTGCACCTATAGGCATAACGGGATAGTGCAAATAAGATGTCCCATATTTACTTTCCAATAATTGAGCAGTTTTTAATCCTACCCAAGGTGATAACACTAAATTAAACTCTGCATTAGGAATGCTTTTCCACTCTTTCACTCCTTCAGATTCTGGTCCAAATAGTATATTTGTCCTTAATCCTATGCTTTCTAACAAATGCTTTATTTGACCTAAATTCCCAGACCAAAAACTATCCTGATAGGGAACGGATGCCCAAACATTTACTAAGCCTTTTTCTTTTTTTACCTCAACATCTCCAATAAATTGATTTATTATAGCCTCAATTACAAGTTCATGCCCTTTATAATTTGTTCCTTTAAATCCACCAGTTTCTGCAAAAACTATTGGTATACCTTTTTCTTGATATTCTTTCACTACCTGTCCAACATCATCACCAACTATATCTGCAGTACATCCAGTTAATACAACAAACAAATCACCTTTTAAAACTTTTAATGCTCCATCTATTACTTCTCTTAGTCTATCTTCTCCACCAAATACAACTTCTCTTTCCGTTGAATTGGTACAGGGAATAGAACTTCCTCCAGTATATCCTACGCCTTGATATCCTGATGATGTGCTTAAACCACGGAAGAGTTTATATCCACAGCCTGGACCTGAATGAAGTATTGGAACAGCTTTGCTAATTGCTACTACGGTCTGTTGAGCTCCAAGAGCGCAATAATGTCTTGGTTGCTCGACGGCATTACATATCTCCTCCTTACGCCACCAAAATAAGGTCTTATTCCATTCTTCAACAGCATTACTCAACTTGCTCCCTCCCTAAAAATGCATATGGACTCTGCTCCATCCACCAACTAGTGTATGGGAGTTCTGAATGAGCAGCAATGTTTTCTACAAATTCCTTAGTTGATAGCACATCTATAATTTTATTACCATAGTTTAAAATCCCTTGGTACCCTATACCGAATTGTTCATCTCCTACCAGCAAAGTTGGTATTCCAAGGTTAACTCCCCAGGCTGCCAAGCCCCCGTGCCGTACAACTAATACATCTGGCTTTAATTTATTTAACACATTTACAAGTTCAAAGACCTGCTTATTACAAACACTAAAGTTCTTAACGTCCCCATGAGTTTCAACCATATGTTTTAAAGCATCACTTCTCTCATCCCTGTTATCAAAACAAGGATCATGATGGAATATTCCTGCTCCAACTACCTCCATTTCAAGATCACTAAGCAGCGCAAGTAAACTATGCCCATGAGCTGCACCAGCAGATACATAAACTTTTTTACCTTTTAACTCATCTCTCAGCTCCTGAAGTTCTTCTGAAATTCTTTCTCTTTCTTGCTTTATAACTATCTCAACTTCTCTTTCTTTACCAGTCAGTCTGCCAAGTTCTCTTAAAAACTCATCTGTGCCTTTGAGACCATAGGCCGGTGGTGATTTGACTTCTGGAACCCCATATTCTTGTTCCAGAGCTGCTGCCAAATAGGTTCCTAGCGTAGAACATACTTGAACAGTAGCGGCTGCTTCAGATATTTTTTCCAACTGTTCAATCTTACTGAAGGGTACAATGTAATTAGGCCTAAGTCCTATTCTTCCAAATAAATCAGTAAATATATCGCTACCCCAAAAATTTATGACATTGATTAAATCTTTTTTCTTTCTAACAGGCGGTTTAACTATTTTTCTAACAATTGCATGGAAAGCAGAGTCAAAACCTGTTGCCCATATTTTGGATTTAAACCCTTCACAAGAAACGTATACAACTGGTATTCCTAATTCTTCTTCTAGCGCATCAGTTATGCCGGATACATCATCTCCAATAATGCCAGAAGCACAGGAGGCTGTTACAAATATTGCCTTTGGTCTAAATCTTACATAGGCATCTCTTATAGTAGATTCTAATTTAGCTCCACCTCCATAAACCATATCTTTCTCTTGAAGATTTGTACTTAATAAATTTACATTTTTCAAAGGTATTTTTCTTCTTATTTGTTCTGCTCTATTAGTAAAGTTAAATTCAGCAAAGTCTGCACTACAACCTAAGGGAGCATGATTTATTACTGCAGCATCCTGTATCATCACAAGCATGGACAATGCTCTGCTTGAACTACACTCAAGACACTGGCTAAAGGAACGTTTTCTTTCACAAAACCTATTTTTCCTGGCTTTATCACATAACTCCTTAGCGCTCCCCACAAAACCATTACTTGAACCTAACCTTGATTCTCTAATTTCAACTTCCGGTGATTTTATATTAATGCTCACTTATATTCCCCCTTTTAAGTTCCTTAAGTATAAATTAATATTAAATCTCACTAGTATTTAATCTATTGTGAACACTAAAATACAAACTAAAATTAAATTATCATTTATAGAATAACTTAAAGCTTTTTAAAAGCGATTTTATAATCTACAATGGATTAACCATAGCTTCAAATTGCTTCTCTATTAAAATTGTAGGGATTAACATAATATGTTTACAACTCATATTTCGCTGAATGCATAAAAATACAATTATATTTTTAGATTTATGCAACCTTTAACTTTAAATGTAATGAAAATACGAAGACAAATCTCTTTTTATAATTAATATCTGACTATATTACGAATATTTAAGGTGCAAATTTAAATATTACAAATTTGAAAACCATTCAGCGGAATTATGAGTTATAAATAAATTTTACAACAGATATTTATATTTGAAAAACAACTAAATTTTATAGGAATACAACTAAAAGTTAGGGTAATTTCATTTTTTTATAGAATTCCAAAAGGTATAAAAAAATAAGCACCTAAAATTAATTCTAGGACAACTTCCCTAAAAGTTAACGGTGTCATTTCATGAAAAAGCTCTGGAACTTTACGGAAAAATGTATTATTATAGTTTATAAAAAGACTTTTGTTATATTAAGCATGATTTGTTCAATTATAGGAGGAAGATAAGAAATGGCATACTCAAAGGTTAAATATGAAGATATAAAAAAATTATGCAATTTAGTTTTTAAAAGATTCGGATTCAATGAAAAGGAAAGTGAAACTATTACAGATGTTTTGCTATTGTCAGATTTGTATGGCATTGAATCTCATGGAATTCAAAGATTAGTAAAATATTATAGTGAGATAAAAGGGGGACTTATAAATATAAACTCTGAAATAAAAATAGTTAAAGAAACACCGGTATCTGCAGTTTTAGATGCACAGGCAGGTATGGGACAATTAGTAGGGGAAAAAGCTATGAACATGGCAATTGAAAAAGCAGAAACTTCAGGAATTGGAATGGTCGTAGTTAGAAACTCTAACCATTATGGTATTGCCGGATATTATGCTAGAATGGCAGAAAAAAAAGGTTTACTTGGTATTTCAATGACTAATTCACCGGCAGTTATAGTGCCAACTTTTGGGAAAGAAGCTATGCTTGGTACAAATCCTATTGCCATATCTATGCCAGCAGAACCATATCCATTTTTGCTGGATATGTCTACAAGTGTAGTTACAAGAGGAAAAATTGAAGTTTATAATAAAAGACAAGAACCTTTACCACTTGGGTTAGGATTAAACTCTGAAGGTGAAGATACTACAGATCCTGGAGATATTTTATACAATGTACCAAGAAAGCTTGGAGGAGGATTACTTCCACTTGGTGGCTCTAAAGAATTAACTGGAGGACATAAGGGATATGGATTTGCACTTGCAGTTGAGATGTTTACAGCTATTTTATCCGGTGGTTTTACTGGAAATTATGTTCATCTAGATGGATCAGATGGTTCTGGAACTTGCCACTCATTTTTTGCAGTGAACTATGGTATATTTGGAGATAAGAAATCCATTGAAGATAGTTTTTCAAAATATTTAAATGAACTTAGAGATTCTAAGAAAGCAAAAGGTGCTGTGAGAATATACACTCATGGTGAGAAAGAGATTGAAGCATATAACGACAAGATGAAAAATGGAGTTTCAATGAATGACATTACTCTTAAAGAAATAAATGATATATGCGAATATTTCGATATACAAATGAGTGATTATATATCAAAAATATAAAGTTAAATTTTTTAAATTATAAAACTACAAAAGCCTGATAAATTCATTTTTGATGATTTTCTTAAGACAAAAATGTGCTTATAAGTGGTCTATGGTTACTACCGCTTATAAGCACATTAACTAATTTTACAATACCATTCCTAACTTTCTAAAACTCCATAATACTTTACTTTAGCAAAAATACAATTTTCCGTATCTTTTATAAACTCTACTTTAGACACCAATAAATCCTTAATTTCAAATTCTTCAGTGTTTTTTAATATTATTATATTCTCTGTATCATTATTTATAATTGCCTTTATGACACCTTTGCTTACAATCTTAAAGTAGTTTATTGCATCTTTAAAATTTAATACTAGTTTATCCTCCACTATTTTGTAACCGTCACTTGATATAACTTTATTATCCATTTTCTTAGTTTCTCCTTTTTAGCATAATTTTTTATATTCTTTTTGTTCCTATATGTATAAATATAACTCTAATCATATTTTTTATTTTAATCATCTCTAATATTTATTTCTGTAAACATTTTCAATGCTTCATATTCATAATTTTATCA
>Ga0183101_1000122_pt2 | contig 38239 bp, 24 predicted proteins | sample Biomet3_FD_127790 | JGI IMG/M metagenome (GOLD analysis project Ga0183101, IMG submission 127790) | Microbial communities from bioreactor (seeded with sewage sludge) at LBNL, California, USA - Biofuel metagenome 3 | ecosystem: Engineered > Bioreactor > Anaerobic > Unclassified ... | reverse complement strand
AAACGGATTTCAATTTTCAGCTCGTTAACAAAACTAGTTTTCAATGTAGCAAAGTACAATATGGCTCTTGTGAGTCAGGTTTGTTTGACTAAATTTTAATCGTCTCATTTTAATGGGACACTAGTGACTTGTTCTATAACAGTAATAAATTAGTGATGAAATAACAATATAGAGAATTACAGGTATGGTTGAAAGAATTAAGAAGAAGGTTGTGATAAGATTTGGTATTGGCATTATATTTTTATTATTTTGCTTATTAGTAGCTGAAGATTTGGCTGCATGGATTCATATACATTAAGAAAGAGCTTTTTATATTATAATTGGCGATACGAAAATACCGAGAATCTATGAAAAATCTGAATTATTCCTTTTTGCGCGCTATTTGCGCATTGGTTGTTGGTCTTGTACTGACTATGTTTCCCGCTGAAGCAGGTAATTATTTGGTGATAACCATTGGTATCGTTTTTATGATTCCCTCTGTTTTCAGTATTGTCGGTTATTTTACTCTTCCTGTTGGATTTAAACTTCGCTTTCCTGTAGAGGCGGTAGGAGGGTTGTTGTTCGGCTTATGGCTTATGATAATGCCTTCTTTCTTTGCCGATCTGCTTACTTATTTATTGGGGTTTATTTTATTGATGGGTGGGGTTCAGCAGATAGCAGCCTTAATGGCGGCGCGTCATTGGATACATGTGCCGTTTAAGTTCTATATCATTCCCGTCCTTATCTTGCTTGCCGGCTTTTTCGCTTTATTCAATCCGACCGGAGTGCGCGATACTGCATTCACCATTATAGGGATTGCCGGATTGGTATATGCCGTATCCGAGCTGATAAATTGGTTTTCTTTTACCCGCAAGAAACCAAGAGAAGATGCTGCCCCTGCTATTAAGTCGGAGACTGAAACCAAGGAGGAAGATAATATTGATGATGCCGAAATCATAGAATAATCGTTCTCTGCTTTTTTATTCGTATTACATTGAAAACATGTGATTATAATAAAGTAGATTTTCGCGCTATCGTTAAGATGTACCATATAGTTATGAGGCAATGATATTTTGGCAATTTATTGGGGGTCAGTGTATGGCGAGTAAGGTAATAAATCAAAGCCGTGTGATGATATATTGGAGGCTTTAGCAACTCATGCATGTTCTTTACTTTAATATAGAGTGAATGCAAAAGCTGCATTATACCGTATCTTATGTTACGTGATTCTGTAATTTTGCAGAATAGATATAAAAACAAATAGAGGGAAGAGTGCCTCACGGCCTCCTTCCCCCTGCAAACTTAAAACAACCAACAAAAGAAATAGATAATTTCAAATAGTGTTTAACGATACTTGCTAATATTCCTTTCGGAATGATAACAGATAGCTATCGTTATTCACTATCGGCTTTATCTAATGAACAAGAGTTCTCTGTATTTTGGCAACGTCCACATTTGGTTGTCGACAATGAGCTCAAGTTTATCGATGTGATAACGGATCTCTTCCATCATCGGTACAATGTTGTCGTGATATGCAATTGCCTTTTCACGTTCACATTCAATCTTGTTTGCTACCTTACGAGCTTCGATCATAGCATCAACGTGCTCTTTGATGAATGCTGTGCGGTCTGCAATTTCTTCGATAAGTTCAAGATTCTTGGCAGACAGTTTTGCTGATTTTTCAGCAGGGAACAAGTCTTTCATCTTATATACATTGTCAATCAAATCCGTTTGGTATTGCGTTGCCACAGGGATGATATGGTTCATTGCCAAGTCTCCCAATACACGGGCCTCAATTTGGATTTTTTTGGTATAGGTTTCCCATTTAACTTCGTTACGAGCTTCCAGCTCTTTCTTCGACATTACATTTGTTGCTTCGAACATTGCAATGCTTTCAGGCTTCAAATAGTTGTCAAAGATAACAGGTACATTAGTCTCACAGTCTAAACCACGTTTCTGAGCTTCTTCTTTCCATTCGTCGCTGTAACCATTTCCATCAAAGTGGATAGGCTTGCAGATCTTAATGTATTTACGGATAACTTCAAGAATGGCAGAGATCTTAGGCTCACCTTTTTCGATAAGAGCGTCAACGTCTTTCTTGAATGCAACAAGCTGTTCAGCAATGGCAGAGTTTAATGCAATCATTGCACTGGCACAGTTTGCTTCAGAACCTACGGCACGGAACTCAAAGCGGTTACCGGTAAAGGCAAACGGGCTTGTACGGTTACGGTCTGTATTATCAATCATTAATTCCGGGATCTGAGGAATATCCAATTTCAGACCTTGTTTTCCGCTTAAGCTGATCAAATCATCTTTTGTGCTGCTCTCGATGTGTTCCAACACCTGAGACACTTGTTTGCCAAGGAAGCAAGAGATAATTGCGGGAGGTGCTTCGTTTGCACCCAAACGGTGAGCATTTGTTGCACTTGAAATAGAAGCTTTCAACAAACCATTGTGTTTGTATACAGCCATCAAGGTATTCACAACGAATGTGATAAAACGAAGGTTTTCTTCAGGTAATTTGCCTGGAGCCATCAACAAAGCACCTGTGTCAGTACCAAGTGACCAGTTATTGTGTTTACCGGAACCATTGATGCCTTTGAATGGCTTTTCATGCAACAGTACACGGAATCCATGGCTACGTGCGATGTTGCGCATTAATGCCATGATAAGCATATTGTGGTCTACAGCCAAATTACATTCTTCATATATGGGAGCTAATTCAAATTGGTTCGGTGCTACTTCGTTATGGCGAGTCTTAACCGGAATACCCAATTTAAGTGCTTCTATTTCCAATTCTTTCATGAAAGCAGCTACACGAGGAGGTATAGCTCCGAAGTAATGATCTTCCAACTGTTGGTTTTTAGCACTGTCATGTCCTGTTAATGTACGTCCTGTCATTAGCAAGTCCGGACGTGCAGCGTACAAACCTTCGTCAATCAAGAAATATTCTTGTTCCCAACCTAAGTAAGCAAACACTTTCTTTACTTCAGGATTGAAGTAACGGCAAACTTCTACAGCCGCTTTATCAACAGCACGTAGAGCTTTTAATAAAGGAGCTTTATAATCTAAAGATTCACCTGTGTAAGCAATAAATATAGTAGGAATGCAAAGTGTGTCATCTACAATGAATGCTGGAGATGATGGATCCCATGCTGAATATCCACGAGCTTCAAAAGTATTACGGATGCCACCGTTAGGAAAGCTGGATGCATCCGGTTCCTGTTGAGCTAAAAGCTTTCCGCTGAATTCTTCCATAACGCCACCTTTGCCATCATGTTCAATGAATGCGTCGTGCTTTTCTGCTGTTCCTTCAGTAAGAGGATGGAACCAGTGAGTATAGTGTGTTACACCCAGTTCAAGTGCCCATTTCTTCATTCCTGCCGCAACTTCATCGGCAATACTGCGATCTAATGGAGCGCCATTGTCTATAGAGTCGATAAGTTTAGTATATACCTTGCTGGGTAAATACTTAAACATTTTCTCTTTGTTGAATACATACTTGGCGAAATACTCCGAAGGGCGTTCTGCCGGTACTTCCACTGCAGCGGCTTTCTTTTTGAATGCCGTTTCTACTACTCTGAATCTCAATTTTGACATAATAGCTTGAGTTGAAATTGTTGGTTTAAAAATATAAGTGAATTATTTTAATTAGTTCCCGGTAAGGCGACCAAGCCTTGCCGGGATGTTTATTAGTTGTATGCAGACTCGCCATGTTCGTAAACATCGAGTCCTTCTTCCTCTACACGTGAACCTACTCTGATACCAACCAGTTTATTTACTACTTGGAACAAGATATAAGTCATTATTGCGCTGAATACAATTGTTGCTACTGTTGCTAGAACTTGTATCCACAATTGATGCCAATCACCATATAAAGCGCCTTTAGCTCCATTTTCACCTGTGATGCATTGTGTTGCAAAGATACCTGTTAGTATTGATCCTACAATACCTCCAATGCCATGAACTCCAAATGCGTCAAGAGAATCGTCATATTTATATTTAGGTTTAACTATCGCCACCATGCAGAAACATACTATAGATGATATTAATCCGATAAAGATAGCACCCAATACGTCTACTGTACCTGCGGCAGGAGTGATCGCTACCATTCCGGCAACAGCTCCCGTACATACACCTACTGTAGTCGGTTTTTTGTTGTGGATCCAGTCAATTAACATCCATGTCATCGCAGCTACACAAGTGGCTAAGTGAGTAACAAGGAAAGCATTGGCTGCTATACCATCAGCTGCCAATCCGCTACCGGCATTGAAACCAAACCATCCTAACCACAAGAATGCTGCTCCCATGAATACATAAGTAATATTATGCGGGCTCATCGGTGCACCTATTTTATAATCTTTTCTTTTTCCTAACATGATGGCCATTACTAATGCGGAGATACCGGCATTAACGTGTACCACTGTACCACCGGCGAAGTCAATTGCTCCTAACTTCTGAAGCCATCCACCTCCCCAAACCCAGTGAGCCATCGGGATGTATACCAAGATAGCCCAAAGAAGGCTGAAAAGTAAGAAGCCTGAAAATTTAATTCTTTCAGCAAAAGCTCCTAATATAAGGGCTGGAGTAATGACTGCAAACATACATTGGAATAGAACGAATACGATTTCAGGAATATTTCCAATAGTAAGTGAGGCTGGAGTTATTCCATGGAGCATTACTTTGTCGAAGCCTCCTATGATGGCGCCCAATGGATTACCTGATTCCATAAAATCGGTTCCGAATACAAAGCTGTATCCAAATACTATCCAAACAATACTAATCATTCCTACGCAAAGCAAGCATTGCATAATGATACTTAATACATTCTTCTGGCGAACCAAACCTCCGTAGAAAAGTGCTAATCCCGGAATAGTCATTAATAATACCAAAATAGTTGCAACGATAATCCAAGCTGTGTTACCGCTGTTAAGGGTAGGAGCAGCTGCTTCGGCTACCTTTGCTACAGCTACTGTGTCTGTTTTTGCTACTGCTGTGCTGCCAACAACTACACTGTCAGTTACTACAGATTCTTGTGCGTATGTACTTGTTGCGAAGAAAAAAGCCATGATTATAGTGGCTATCATTCCGAGTCGCATAACGGAATGCTTTATATATTTATCCATAAACTGCAATATCTTAATTGTTATACCTATTTATATTATCCTAATACCTATTATTTTTCCTGCTCTGCATTGTACAGTGCAATATCTCCTCTTTCCCCCGTACGGATGCGGATTGCATCTTCAATTGGAATGACGAAGATTCTTCCGTCTCCAATTTCTCCGGTTTGAGCCGATTTTAGGATGGCTTGTACTGTCTTTTCTGCATTTTTGTCACGTACAACAATTGAGATAAGTGTTCTTTCTATGGAACTTGTGTCGTAAACTACCCCACGGTAGATACGTCCTTGTCTGGCTTTCCCGTTCCCCCTAACGTCATAGTAAGAAAACCATTCGATGTCCGCTTCGAGAAGTGCATTCTTCACTTCTTCAAATTTAGTCTTGCGGATAATTGCTTCAATCTTTTTCATACCTTGCTTTTTTAAGTTTTAGCTTTATATTAATTGCAATTCTTAAAAATTAATACCAAATACGAAGTATGCGCCTTCTGTATATGGATTGAACGTTAGCTTCGCAAAGGTTGGCAAGCTGAACGAGTCTGTAATTTTTATGGCTTTAGATGCTCCTAAACCAATGTTTGTAACATTAAACTTGTCAGCATATGCACCTTTCCAGGGTGTGAGTCCTACTTCTGCTGTAAAATCTAAATCTCCGATTTTGAACGGCTTTTTAAATTCCACGTATGTAGAGTAAGCCAATTTACCATTTTCTTTTCTATAATCTGCTCCTGCAAAATTTGTATTCCAGCTCACGGCTAAAGGACCGAAATTATACCCCAATGTTCCTTCGAATACATGCTGCGTACTATGTGCATCATATTGAAAATACTTGTTTTTTGCCTCAGGATATACTTCTTTAGAGTAATCAAACCAGTAATCTGTAACCGCTAGGCTCATTTTTCCGGTAGAATATCCTAAAGTGAAATCCAATTCTTTTGTGTCTTTCTTGTCGATACCGACCGATCCCCACGCAGTCAATGACAAGCCTTTGTAAGCTACAGTCATGTTTGGTTGAAGGCTAACGCCACCGCAGTTGCTACCGCGCCAGATATAACTACTAACCAAATCAGCCCCAACTCTAGCTTCGACTTTGTCTTGAGCCTTCACTTTTAAAGGCATTACCCCTGATAATAACGCTATTGCTATTACCCCCAATTTTACGTTTTTTGTTTTCATACTTTTACTTTTAAGTTTAGAAGAATTGCGGATGATCAGTCCGACGAAACTTATAGTATAGCGCTTAACTATTATAGTAGTTCCTTAATTTCAGGGTCTTCATGTCAGTTTCCTGTCGCTGACACTGCTTTTGTACAATAAAAGTGTGTGTTAATAAATTGAATAGTGGGGGCTACTTATTCAACCAGTTTTGTATGCGTCTCATCGCTTCTACGCAGTCTTCATGGTTACCAAATGCTGTCAATCTGATAAAGCCTTCTCCGCTTGGACCAAATCCTACGCCCGGAGTGCCTACCACATTGGCTTCGTAAAGCATTTGTTCAAAAAAGCGCCAAGATCCTATGCCATCCGGTGTCTTTAGCCAAAGATATGGAGAGTTTACACCACCGTAAACCTTCAAGCCAGAAGCTTCAAACCCTTCCTTCATAGTCCGAGCATTATTTAAATAGTAATTTATTGTATCTTTTACTTGTTTTCTTCCTTCAGCTGAATAAATAGCTTCTGCAGCTCTTTGAGTAATATAAGATGTACCGTTGAACTTTGTACATTGACGACGATTCCATAATTTATTCAAAGAAATACGCTCTCCCTTTAAAGTAGCAGCAGTAAGTTCTTTAGGTACAACAGTGTATCCGCAACGTACTCCGGTAAAGCCTGCTGTTTTTGAGAAACTGCGGAATTCTATCGCACATTTTTTTGCACCTTTTATTTCATATATTGAGTGTGGCACATTTTCTTCTTTTATGAAAGCTTCATATGCTGCATCAAATAAAATAAGGGTATCATTTTCAAGTGCATAATCAACCCATTTCTTTAATTGTGACTTTGTTAAAGTGGTTCCTGTCGGGTTGTTAGGATAACACAAGTATACAATGTCTACTCTTTTTGTAGGGATTTCCGGAACGAAGTCATTTTCATCAGTACAAGGCATATAAGTAATATTACTCCACCTGCCATCTTCATTTAGTACTCCTGCACGTCCACCCATCACATTACTGTCTATGTATACCGGATAAATAGGATCGGTTACCCCAACACTATTGTCGTGACGAAGGATATCACCAATATTGCCTGTGTCACTTTTTGCTCCATCATTTACAAACACTTCCGTAGAGCTGAGTTGAATACCTCTAGGAGTATAGTCGTGTTTAATGATTGCTTCAATTAGAAAGTCATATCCTTGTTCCGGACCGTATCCACGAAATGTAGCGGCATCTGCCATTTCATCTACAGCCTTGTGCATTGCTTTTATGCAAGCTGGAATTAACGGACGGGTTACGTCTCCAATTCCTAGTCGGATAATATCCTGACTCGGATTTGTAAGTTTAAAAGTGTTGACTTTTTTAGCAATGTCCGAAAATAAATAACTTCCTGGTAATTTGAGAAAATGTTCGTTTACTAAAGCCATATACTCTTGCTTGTTTTAAGTTGTTGATTTCTTTTGGTTGTTTATTCTATTTCACTAATTTCAATTTCTCCGTCAAAAACCCGAGTTGCTCCTCCAGTCATTAATACGTGGTTACTTTTTTCGTCCCATTCGATGGTCAATGTACCTCCATCCATAATAATACTAGATTTGCGACTGGCTCTGCCTGTGATAAAAGCTGCTACAGCAGTAGCACATGCTCCCGTACCACATGCTTGTGTAATGCCGGATCCTCTTTCCCAAACTCTCATTCTTATTTCTCCATTTTCTAGTATTTGGGCAAATTCGACATTTATTCGTCCTGGAAAGAAAGAATGATTTTCTATTTTGGGGCCTATGACGGGAAGATCTATTTGCGTAATATTATCTACAAAAATTACCACATGTGGATTACCCATAGATATGGCAGTTCCAATGAAAGATTTATCTTCAACCGGGATTGGTTGTTCTTTCATCGTTTTTAATCCTTGACCGTCAAAGTTGACTAATTCGTCTGTTGGAATACCCATATCCACTGTTACTGTGTCTACTTTATTGTCTTCAATATGAAGTTTTAATACTTTTATTCCCGATAATGTATCCAGTGTAATCGAAGTTCTGGACGTCAGCCCATATTCATAAAGATATTTACCGATGCAGCGGCTGGCATTTCCACACATCTTAGCTTCAGAACCATCTGCGTTGAATATCCGCATACTAAAGTCAGCCTTGTCCGACCGACCGATGAGTACTAATCCGTCGCTCCCTATTCCTGTGTGAGGAGCGCTCCATAAAACTGAAAGTTCTTCGGGATTGTTGATGAGGTATTTCATAGTGTCTACGTAAATGTAGTCATTACCTGCACCATGCATCTTTGTAAATCTTACAGTCTTTATCATTTTGTTCTTTTCGTTGGGATTAATATAATCCTTTTGTTGTTTCACTTTGCAAATATACGACATTTTGATTTATTATTTAAATATATGGTATCTTATTTCTATTTAATTTTATTATTCTTTCAATTGGTGAAAAAAAAAGGGTCTAAACTTATAAATTGAAATTACGATGGTGTAATATCACCTAAAAATGTAACAAATGAATTCAATTTGTATATTCATTCTTTATTATTTATGAGCAAAAATGATTTGATTACCTTTATTTTTGATCTTACTAAATCAAAAATACGTTTCAAATATATCATTTTGAAACGTATTTATATGTTTTGCTAACTAAATGTCTTAGTCAGCCTTGGCTTTCAAGATTTTCATTAGTTCGATAGGTTCATTGGTGGTAATAAAGTCTACTTTTTGGTCAATTAGCCACCTCATATCTTTTTTATCGTTTACAGTCCATACATTTACTTTCAAACCAAGTTCATGGCACTCTTTAATCCATTCTGGATGTTTATAAAACGCACTAATATGGTAGTCCGGTCCTGCACATCCCATATCTTTTAATTCTTTTGGAGTGAGATTTGCTTCAAGGTAAAAGACAGGAGTACCTTTAGGAGACTGCCTTATAAACTCTTTCACTGCATTTATAGAGAAAGAGATATATTGGGTTCTTTTTTCGAGTCCAGCCTTTTTTATCATACTTATGATTTGCTTAACAGCTTCACTTTCTTGCTCGGGAGTGCTATGGGCTTTAAGCTCGAGTATCAAGTTTGTTTTTAATTTCTTGGCTTTGTCCACATATTCCTGTAATGATGGAAGGTGTTCACCATTATTTAGTAGGAGCGAAGTGCAAGCTTTGAATGTGGAGGTTTCCATTTTTACTCCTTGATATGAGGGATCATGATTGACAACTAGTTTTTTGTCGGAAGTAAGCCAGACATCAAATTCTGATCCGTAACAATTTATTGAATCTGCTTTAACCAATGATGCGATACTGTTTTGCGCAGCATCTGGAGTATTCCAGAATCCTCGGTGGGCTATTACTTTAGTATCTTGTGCTTGTATTATGCTACATGTAGTCAGACATAATGCAATAGAAAATAAAATGTTTTTTGAATTCATTGCTTCTATACTATTAGTTTTGGCTTCAAATATATGCCATAAATTTGGGATGCTTGTAATAAATAGACGGAAAAGTAAAAAGCAAGAGAAAATAGAGTAAAGTATTTGTCTTTTAATTCATTATCTTCTAATAAATTCTTAATTATTATATTGACTACAACTCATTTAATTTATAAACAGATACTTATATTGTATAGAAATTGTAATATAGGCGATGCCGATTTGTAATATAATTAAGAGATTTTTGCAGAGTCATTTAATGAGAGTAAAGTTATGAAAAGAAATCTTATTATTATAAGTCTAGTTGCATTGTTCTGCTTTACGGCTAATGCTACAAACTTATTTCCTGATGGCGATAAATCTGCTACCAAGAATAACATGGATTCTAACGTTTCCATAAAAAAAACGTGGGAGTTTTATTCGGCGATAAAGAAACCAACATCAGAAGCTTTGGCTGATGAAAGCAACTACAAGTTTGGACAGGAAGCTGGCTGTTTGCACAATCTGTTTATGAGTATTTATGTTGTGAGGGAAGAAGTTGTTCCCGGGGACCCGAATCGTCGCACTGTAATTCGCAAACCTATTATTTATAATGCCGTTCGGAATGTTGAAAAGCAGATGAGTAAAGACCTGAAAGGGCAGAATGCCGATCAAAATAAAATAGAAATGGATTTTGTGCATGTCTTGAAAGTTGCGATTTCAGCTTTTGACTCCGATAGTGCTTCATTTGAAAATGCACTTCAGGAAAATAAAAAAGATAGCAATGCCCTCCTTGAAGTATTTAGGAGCGTGACGCTAACTGATATCTGATTTTAGTAAAAGCTGCATATTGAAATCTATGCAGATGCTTTTATAGGTATCCAATAATCAAAATTTTTATAACCAGTAATAGGTAGGATGGTCTTCTTACCCTGCATTTGTTATGCTTAAATATTTTAATCCATTATCGTTTATGAAGAGTAAAATTTATCTATTTATTTGTACTATGCTTTTGTGTACGATGTCTATTTGTGCACAAACAGTAAAAGTCACAGGTACAGTGACAGACAAAACCGGAGCTATTGTAGGGGCTACGGTGAAAGTAAAAGATTCTGCAAATGGTGCCATTACCGACACTGACGGGCATTACAGCCTTGCAGTGCACAAAGGGGCGACACTTGTCTTCTCATTTATTGGATATGATACGGTAGAGAAAGTCGTAGGAAATACAAATGTCATCAATGTAGAGCTTTCTGATAATATCCAGCAGATTAATGAAGTTGTCGTAACTGCTATTGGTATAAAGCAGCAAAAGAAAAAAATAGGATATACGACTCAACAAGTCAATGGGGATATATTGAATGCTACTCCCAGCTTGAATGTCGGTTCGGCACTATCCGGACAAGTCGCAGGCTTATTAGTCACGAATCCTACGGGACTTTTCCAGGCTCCAAGTTTTAAACTGCGTGGTAATGCCCCGTTGATTGTATTGGATGGCGTACCTGTAGAAACCGATTTCTACGATATTTCCAGCGAAAATATAGAAAGCATCAATGTGTTGAAGGGTACAGCTGCTTCTGCATTATATGGTTCGCGCGGGAAGAACGGTGCTATCTTAATTACAAGCAAATCAGCTCAAAAAAAGGGAGTTGAGATTAATGTCTCGACTAATAATATGATGACCGCCGGATATACAGTTTTGCCTGAAACACAACATCAATATGGAAACGGCTCAAATGGCAAATATGAATTCTGGGACGGAGCAGATGGAGGTATTTCAGATGGTGATATGATCTGGGGACCTAAACTAAATACCGGACTTAAGATTGCCCAGTGGAATAGTCCTATTCGTGATAAGATTACCGGTGAGCAAATTCCTTGGTGGGGTGATGTTTCAGGTACTCAATATGATGATAAGTCTCGTTACGAACGTGTTCCAATTGATTGGGTTTCACATGATAATCTGAAAGATTTCCTGCAAACAGGTTTTGTTACTAATAATAATATTTCTATAGCTTATAAAGGCGATAAGGCACGTTTCTTTGTCTCGGGGCAATATGCTTATCAAAAAGGTCAGGTACCTTCAACTAGAATGCATACCGGAGGACTTAACTTTAATTCCACTTTTGATCTGGCCAAGAATTTACAACTTGACGCAAATTTATCTTATAATAAGGTATTATCTCCCAGTTATCCTCGTTATGGTTATGGCCCGAGAAATCACATGTACACAATTGTGGTATGGATGGGTGATGATGTGAACGGTAAAGAATTGAAGGAACATCAATATGTGCCTGGACAAGAGGGATATCGTCAGGCTAATTATAATTATGCTTGGTATAATAATCCCTATTTTGCAGCTGAAGAACTTCAGCAAATAGAAAATCGTGATGTGGTGAACGGACAACTCTGCCTCAATTATCAATTGATGCCTAATTTTAATATACAAGGTCGTGCGGCTATGCGCCAGCAAACTGCACTACAAGAAATGAAAGTTCCCAAGACTTATATGAATTATGGTGATTCACGTGCCGGAGATTATAAAGTGTGGAATAATCGCCAAACAAACGTAGATGCAGACTTACTCGCTACTTATACGCGTGATTTAACCTCTGATATCCTTTTCACTTTGAATGCTGGTACTTCTATGTTTTATAGGAATTACAGACAGGAATATCAATCGACAGACGGGTTGATAGTACCTTATGTATACAGTATCAAGAATACGCAAGGTCCTTCAATTACCGACGCAAACCGTACGGAAAAGTCAATCCGAAGTGTATACGGTTCGGTTAATCTTGATTTCTCCAAATACGCGTACCTTACGTTGACAGGTCGCAATGACTGGTCGTCGACATTAGCAAAAGGTAATAATTCATATTTCTATCCTTCTGTTGCCGTCAGTACGATGTTGTCGGAATATATCAAGCTTCCTAAGGCAATAGATTATATGAAACTTTACGGATCATGGGCTGTGGTATCTTCTGATTTGGATCCTTACCAGATTATGTCGACATACAGTAAAGATGCAAACTATGGTTCGGAGCCATCCATATCATACCCATCATCATTGGTTAATTACTACATCAAACCTCAAAAGACAACTTCTTGGGAGGCTGGACTTTCTACCGCATTATTGCGTAACCGGATATCATTCGATTTAACTTATTATCATACTATTGATGAAAACCAGATCATCAATTTGAATATTTCAAATGCATCCGGTTTTAGCAGTCGAAAGGTAAATGGTAATACCTATACTACCAACGGTTGGGAAGTAATGGCAAACGTACAGGCTATCAGAAATAAAGATTTTCAATGGAACTTTACTCTAAACTGGAGTAAGAGTGTGAAGAAGCTGACAGAGATTTATGACGGTCAGAAGAAATTCGGTGATTTGAAAGAAGGTGATCGTGCTGATGCTTTATATGGGACACAATGGCAGAAAAGTGCTGACGGTCAACTTATTTTAGATAAAAATGGCATGCCTACTCAAGATGCTTATAAGGGATATTTCGGTCACATGGATCCTGATTTTCGTTTTGGCTTACAGAATACCTTTAAATACAAGGATTTTACATTGGCTATAGATTTGGACGGAGCATATAAGGGTGTTATTTATTCTGTGTTGAGTCAAAAGTTATGGTGGGGTGGAAAGCATCCCGAATCGGTGGAATATCGTGATGAACAGTATGCTGCCGGACACCCGGTATATGTGCCCGAAGGTGTTGTGTTGACAGGTGGTGAATTGAAGCGTGATGTTGATGGCAATGTAATTTCAGATACACGGACTTACCAAAAGAATACAACGGCGGTTGACTGGCAGCAATGGTGTCAGAACTATCCTTATAGAGCGTATGTTTCGACGAAAGAAAATGAAAAATTTGCCAATGTATATGATCGTACTTATGTAAAGCTGCGCCGTGTGGCTCTTACGTATGATTTTGGAAAGTTCCTTCCCAAAGCAGGTTCGGTAAAAGGTCTTACTGCAACAGTATTTGGTAACAACTTAGCTATATGGAAGAAGGTTCCGTTTGTTGATCCCGATTTCACAGGGAATGGTAATGACGGAGGAGCTAATGATCCGACTGCACGCTATATTGGTGTAGGAGTTAACATGAAGTTTTAATTTGATTCAAACTAAATAGATTCGGAAAATGAAAAAGATATTACTTATAATATTGCAAGTATGGATTTGTATGTCTTGCGTGAATTTGGAAGAGATGAATGTCGACCCCAATAATACAACGCAAACGCACCCTAAACTTCTACTTACTCAAATTTGCATGAATGCTTTTACAAGAGGTACTGATGGAATGTATGCTACTAAGAAAGTGATTCAAGCGGATGGTGAAAATGCTGACCAATACTACAAATGGACTCGAGGTAGCTACGGCTATTATGACGATTTGCGCAATGTACAGAAGATGGGAGAGGAAGCTGAAAGAGTAAAAGCTCCTGTATACACTGCTTTATCTAAGTTCTTCAGAGCATACTATTTCTATGAATTGACTTTACGTTTCGGAGATATTCCTTACAGTGAAGCTTTGAAAGGTGAAGAAAGTAGTATATACGCTCCGGTTTACGATGAACAGAAAGATGTCTTTGCCGGAATATTGAATGAGTTGAAAGAAGCAGATGATATATTGGCTTCTGATGGCTCGGTGATAGATGGAGATATTATCTACAATGGAGATGGCAATAAATGGCGTAAGCTTATCAATTCTTTCCGCTTGAAAGTATTGATGACTCTTTCCAATCATGCTACTGTGGGCAATATAAACATCGCTTCCGAATTCAAAGCTATTGCTACCGGGAAACCGTTAATGGCATCGTTGAGTGATAACGGACAGTTGGTCTATCTCGATCAACAGGGCAACCGTTATCCTCAATTCAATGCACAATGGTCGGGATATTATATGGACGATACTTTTATTCAACGTATGCGTGAACGCCAAGATCCCAGGCTGTTTATTTTTGCGGCTCAAACCAATAAAGGTAGAACGGAAGGTAAATCTATTGATGATTTTAGTTCTTATGAGGGAGGAGATCCTGCCGCTCCGTATAGTGATGCCATTGTAAAAGTAAGTCAAGGAACCATATCTCCTATAAATGACCGTTATCGTACAGACCCCATTGTAGAGCCAACCATGTTGATGGGATATGCCGAATTGGAGCAGATCTTGGCTGAAGCTGTAGTGAGAGGATGGATGGATGGTAATGCACAACAGTATTATGAGAATGGAATTCGTGCATCTTTTTCCTTTTTCGAAGCGCATGCTAAAGCCTATTCCCAATATCTCGGCTCGAATGCTGTTGACGATTATCTCAAACAATCGTTGGTCGATTTCACAAAAGCAAGTGGTACCGAGGATAAAATAGAACGCATTATAATGCAAAAGTATCTTGTTACTTTCTATCAGGGAAATTGGGATTCATTCTTCGAACAACTTCGCACGGGCTATCCTGATTTCCGTCGCCCTTCAGGCACTGAGATCCCTAAACGATGGATGTACCCACAAGGAGAATATGATAATAACGGAGATAACGTAACAGCTGCCATTACCCGACAATTTGGAGCCGGTAATGATAAAACGAATCAATTAACTTGGTGGTTGAAAAAAAATTAATGGGGGTATAGAATATGAAAAAGAATATCATTCTCAGTATTGCTACTATGCTTATGAGCCTGTGTATACAGGCTCAAGAAGCTCCGAAGAAGTTGAATTTCGATAAGAATGGAGAGTTTAAAATAGTGCAATTTACCGATATGCACTTAGGACATGATTTGGAGAAAGATAACATTGTAGGCGATATGATTAAGGAGCTTATCGACTCAGAAAAGCCTAATTTAGTTGTCTTCACCGGAGACAATACGACAATGGACGAAGTAAAGCAGGCATGGGATGAAATTGCTAAAGAATTGAGTAAACGAAAGATACCTTGGACAGCTGTCTTGGGAAATCATGACGATGAACATGCGGTGAGCCGTAAAAATATTATTGAAATCATTCGCCAGGAGCCTTATTGCATGATGAGTAATGTGGAACAAGGTATTAAAGGTGAAGGTAACCATGTGCTTCCGATTTATGGCTCTACAAATAATGCCAAGGCAACAGCTTTACTTTATTGCTTTGATACCAATGCTTATTCAAAAGTAAAAGGTGTGAAAGGATACGATTGGTTGGGATTGTCGCAAGTGAATTGGTATACCAGGGAAAGCCGCAAATATACGGAACAAAACAATGGGCAACCACTCCCTGCATTAGCTTTTATACATATACCTCTTCCGGAATACACCCAGGCTTGGGAATCTTTAGACAGTAAACGTTATGGCGACCGTAATGAGAAAGAATGCAGTCCCAATGTAAATAGTGGAATGTTTGTCAACATGCTCGAATGTGGAGATGTAATGGGGATGTTTGCCGGTCACGATCATGTGAACGATTATATTGCCATGCTTTACAACGTTGCATTTGCTTATGGCAGAGCATCCGGTGGTCGAAATACCTATGGTGATAAAACTCCGGGTGGACGTGTTATCGTTTTGAAAGAAGGTAAACGTGAGTTTGATACATGGATTCGTGAGAAGGGGAATAAGGACCGTATAAATGCTTGTACTTATCCAGGTTCCTTTTTGAAAGAAAAATAAAAGATCCTTTAGATCTTGGTGTAAAAACACAAACCTGAAATCATATAAGGTATAGCTTTGAAATAAAACGTTTCTCTTGATTATTCCAGGATTCCTAAAGAAAGGGATAATCTTCATTGCTGAATTTGGATTTGTACCCCAAAAGATCGAGAAAATCTTTTGGGGTATTTTAGGTAGTCTTCGCTAAACAGTATAAGTGTATTTATCTTCAATAAATAAAAGCTGAAGATTGTGATTTAGGCATTGTTATAATGCCATTTGGCTATGGGCTACTATTTATTTATCCATTGGTTGTTTGCCATCTAGATGCCAGCTAAAGCCTGTTTATCCATTGGCTATTGATCATTTAGCCACTGGCTCCGGCTTGTTTACCCATTGGCTACATTGCATCTAGCTACCAGCTATTACAGCCTTACCTACCAGCTACAACTAATTTAGTGATTTTAAAAGTAATTAAATGGAGAATGAACGCTGCTAATAATAATTAGAGTATTCTCCGACGAAATGGCAGTATGCCAACTGACACGAATGAACGCTACTCATAAAAATTAGAGTTTATTCCAATATTATGAGGGAGGAGTGATATCCGAAATAATGAATACTGTCTAAACAAAGAACAGTAAATAAAAACTTTATAAAAGCCTTTATTTACTGCTCTTTATTGGTTTGTTTGTATATCCAATATAATTATACGTTACAAGCCGTTAATTAGTCAGTATATCTAAAATCGATATACAATCCTTCAGCAATAGCTTAGGATATTATTTTCTTATTTTGTATAAGCTTCCTCGTGCACGCCTGCTACAGCACGTCCGCTGGGGTCATTTTTACCTTGGAAAGCAGCATCCCATGCAAGTGCCTCTGCTGTAGAACAAGCTACACTTGGTACACTTGGCACACTGCGTGCAGCACTGTCGCTGGGGAAGTGTTCTTCAAAAATACTTCTGTAATAATATTCTTCCTTATTCATTGGCGTATTGATAGGAAAACGTTCAGCGGCTTGCGCCATTTGCTCGTCACTGACAGCAGCCGAAGTTATCGCTTTTAGCGTATCGATCCAATTGTAGCCTACACCATCGGAGAACTGCTCTTTTTGACGCCATGCAACACTTTCCGGCAACATGTCGGCAAATGCTTCGCGTACAATCTTCTTTTCAATTTCTTTTCCCGGGCACATTTTAGCTGCTGGGTTGAGACTCATAGCCATATCAAGAAATTCTTTATCAAGGAATGGTACACGACCTTCAACTCCCCATGCGGCAAGACTCTTGTTGGCACGAAGACAGTCGTACATGTGCAACTTGGAAAGTTTACGCACAGTCTCTTCGTGGAATGCTTGTGGGGTGGGAGCTTTATGGAAATAGAGATATCCCCCGAATACTTCGTCAGCTCCTTCACCGCTCAGTACCATCTTTATACCCATTGATTTAATGACACGCGCCAATAAATACATTGGAGTGGATGCACGAACAGTGGTTACGTCATACGTTTCGATAAAGTAAATCACATCCCTTAAGGCGTCAAGACCTTCTTGTACGGTATAGTTTATTTCGTGATGTACAGTCCCGATGTATTGGGCTACTTCCCGGGCTTTTTGTAAGTCGGGAGCATCTTTCAATCCAATAGCAAAAGAGTGCAATTGTGGCCACCATGCTTCAGATTGATTATCTGTCTCAATTCGTTTACTTGCATATTTTTTTGCAACGGCAGATATGACAGAACTGTCCAAACCTCCTGAAAGTAATACTCCGTATGGTACATCACTCATCAACTGACGTTGTACGGATGCTTCGAGTGCATCATGAACGTCGCTAACTTTGGCATCGTTATCTTTAACAGCGTCGTATTCCATCCAGTCACGCTTATACCAACGGTGCATCTTGCCTTCACGTCCCCAATAATAATGTCCGGGCAGGAATGGCTCATATTCTTCACAAAATCCTTCGAGTGCTTTTAGCTCACTGGCACAATATACTTTACCGTCTGCGTCTTTTCCTATATATAAAGGTATAACGCCGATCGGGTCACGCGCGATAAGAAAATCGTCAGTTTCTTCGTCATATAGTGCGAATGCGAAAATTCCATTTAGATCTTCAAGAAAGTTAATGCCTTTATCTTTGTAAAGAGCTAAAATTACTTCACAGTCACTCCCTGTCTGGAATGCATATTTCCCGGCATACTTTGAGCGGATTTCGCGATGATTGTATATTTCACCGTTTACGGCTAATATCTGTTTACGATCGGGTGAATAAAGGGGTTGACCACCACTTTGAGGATCAACTATAGAAAGACGTTCGTGAGCCAGGATGGCGGAGCCACCTACAAAGATACCACTCCAGTCTGGACCACGATGGCGAATTTTCTGCGCCATTTTCAATGCTTTACGACGTAATTCCGGAGTTTGTGATTTTATATTGAAAATTCCTGCAATTCCACACATATATCAATTTGTTATGGGGGTTAATACTCTTTTATATTTAAGATGAAACACGCAGCTCGTCCTTACAGGGCTCGCTGCGTGTATTTATACACCCGTTTGGGCGCTATTTATGATTATTCAAATATGCATCTACTTCCTCCGCAATTTTTTGTCCGCTTGCCATGGCATGTACCACGAGGCTTGCACCACGCGCAGCATCACCTGCAACGAATACATTCTTTGCAAATTTAGGTTGCTCCGGTTTGAGGAATCCCATTGCTAATAATACCATATCAGCATCGATTACTTTCTTCTTTCCTGTAGGTTTCATAGTAGAGCGCCCACCGTTTGGATCGGGGATCCACTCCACTTCTTCCACTTCCACACCACATACTTTGCCGTTTTTACCAATGAACTGGTTGGAGTTTAAACTCCAATGACGTGTACAGCCCTCTTCATGGCTTGAACTTGTCTTCAGAACAATGGGCCATTGCGGCCATGGAGTAGCAGGATTATGACCCACAGGAGGTTGTGGCATAATTTCTATTTGTGTAACACTAACGGCTCCGTGACGTACGCTTGTACCGATACAGTCGGAACCTGTATCTCCACCACCAATAACAAGAACTTTCTTACCTTTTGCATTAACCAACTGGTCTTTAGGGAATGCTTCTCCATCAAGAATTAGATTTTGCTGAGCCAACATATCCAAGGCCAAATATATTCCTTTTAGTTCACGTCCCGGAATATTCAAATCACGAGCCGTTGGAGTTCCCGTACAAATGCAATAAGCGTCAAATCCGGCAGGCAATGTGTTTAAATCCACTTCTACACCCATTTCAAATTTAATACCTTCTGCTTCAAGTATTTCCATGCGGCGGTCGATAACTCCTTTGTCTAATTTGAAGTTTGGTATACCATAGCGGAGAAGTCCACCCGGCATAGGCTTGCTGTCGAAAATTGTTATTTCATAACCTTTAAGATTCAGACGATTTGCAACAGTTAGTCCGGCAGGTCCTGCACCAATTATCGCTACTTTCTTGCCATTACGGACAGGTGTTTTTGGAATAACATAACCTTCGCGGAATGCAGCTTCTGCTATAGCAGCTTCATTTTCACGAATGGTCACAGGTTCGTCACATGATAATTTCAATACGCAAGATTTCTCGCAGAGTGCAGGACAGATACGACCGGTAAATTCAGGAAAATCATCCGTACTAATGAGAATTTCATAAGCTTCACGCCATTTTCCTTTGAATAAAGCGTCTTGGTATTCAGGTTGCTTATTGCCGATAGGGCATGCCCAATGGCAGAAGGGTACACCGCAGTCCATACAGCGAGATGCTTGTAATTTGCGGTCGTGGCTATTCAACGTTTGCTCCACCTGACTGAAGTCGGTGATGCGTTCATGTACAGGGCGGTATCCCGCTTCCTGTCGTGGTATATTTAAAAATGCTTTAGGATCTCCCATTTTAGTGTAATTGAAAGTTGAAAATTCACAATCTTATGCAATTGAGAATTGACAATTGAAAGTTGTTAAACAATAGATTATAATAGAGAATTGAAGGTTGAAGAGTGAAGCTTAAGAGTTGAAAATCGAGGAGTACTTACACCTGTCGGTATACATTGACAATATGGGCGTAACTCTGATTTTTCAATTCTTAATCTTCAACTATTAAATCCTTAATAGTCTCTTTGCATATCTGCAATCTTTTGTTGCAGCTTCTTCATTTGTTCTTCCTGTAATACCTTTTTGTATTCAATCGGTACTATCTGGATGAATTGATCTACATATCTACTCCAATCATCGAGCATTGTACGGGCCAGTTTTGAACCGGTGTACAGATAATGCTGGCGAATGAGCTCATGAAGTTCTTTACGATAAGAAGCTTCTTCAATCAAAGATAATTCCACCATTTCCATATTGCAGAAATAATCAAAATTATCATCCTTATTCCATACATAAGCTACACCACCACTCATACCGGCTGCGAAATTTCGTCCGGTTTGTCCAAGAACCACTACGCGTCCCCCGGTCATATACTCACAACAGTGATCTCCAACTCCTTCAACTACAGCAGTAGCACCGGAATTACGAACTGCAAAGCGTTCGCCTACGCGTCCATTTATATATACTTCACCGCTTGTAGCACCATAAAGTATGGTATTACCGGCAATGGTATTCTTTTCTGCTTCAAAATTACTACGCACCGGAGGCAAGACTGCGATTCTACCGCCACTTAAACCTTTTCCTAAGTAGTCATTAGCTTCACCTTCCAATTTGAAATTAACTCCCGGTACAAGGAAAGCTCCGAAAGACTGTCCGGCAGAACCTTTAAACTTAATATTAAGGGTTTGTTCGGGTAATCCTTTCTCTCCATATTTAGTTGCAATAGCACCCGATAACATTGCGCCAACAGCCCTATCGGTGTTTGCAATAGTATATTCCAACGAAATTTCCTTTTGATTTTCTAAAGCTTCGGCAGCTGCGCTAAGAATTTCCACATCTTTTACCTTATCTATTCCATGCTGCTGATTGATGGTGTGACGGATAGCCGCATCATTATCTATACGAGTCAGGATATTATCAAAGTTGATAAGGCTGTGCTTTTTGATATTGCTTTGCGGCTTACGGACGATTAAATCGGTTCTTCCTATTATATCATCCAATTTCTCAACACCAATTTCAGCAAGATATTCGCGTACTTCTTCGGCAAGGAAGGTGAAGAAGTTCACAAGATATTCGCTGCGTCCATGGAAGCGTTTGCGTAATTCCTGATTTTGAGTTGCAACACCAACCGGACATGTGTTTTGATGGCATTTACGCATCATTACACAGCCGAGAACTATTAATGCCGAAGTTGCAAATCCGAATTCTTCAGCTCCCAACATTGCCATAAGTATGATATCACGACCAGTCTTCAACTGACCATCTGTCTGAAGCATCACTTGTCCGCGTAATCCGTTTATTACCAATGTTTGCTGGGTTTCGCTTAATCCGATTTCAGGAGAAATACCGGCATAGCGAATAGAAGAGGCTGGTGAAGCACCTGTACCACCTTCGGCACCTGAGATAACAATAAGATCGGCTTTAGCTTTGGCTACACCCGCTGCAATAGTACCTACGCCAGTTTCAGCAACGAGTTTTACACTAACTTTTGCTTTTGGATTCACGTTTTTCAAATCGAAGATTAATTGCGCTAAGTCTTCGATAGAATAAATATCATGATGAGGTGGGGGAGAGATAAGAGATATTCCCGGAATGGAGTGACGTGTTTTTGCAATCACATTATCTACTTTAAATCCGGGAAGTTGTCCGCCTTCTCCTGGTTTTGCACCCTGTGCTATCTTAATTTGAATTTCATCGGCATTTACTAAATATTCTGTGGTCACACCGAATCGTCCTGATGCTACCTGCTTAATTGCACTACGCATACTGGAACCATCTGGTAATGGTTTGAAGCGTTCACTATCTTCACCTCCTTCACCGGTATTGCTACGTCCGTGTATTTTATTCATGGCCAGTGCCATAGCTTCGTGTGCTTCGCGACTGATGGAGCCATAGCTCATGGCACCGGTTACGAAACGGTGCATGATGTTCTCAACAGGCTCTACTTTATCTATTGAGATAGGATTGCGACGGAAATCAAGAAAATCACGTAAGAAGATAGGAACATCTTTATTATCTACTAAATTCGTGAATTCTTTAAATTTCTTGTAACTACCTAAACGAGTGGCAAGCTGCAATGTGCTTATCGTCTCCGGATTCCAAGCATGCTTTTCGCCATCTTTACGGTATGCATATATACCTATATTAGGCAATAATTCACCGTCATGATTAGATGTAAAACCTGCATCGTGCATAGCAATTGCATCACGGGCTATTTCATCTAAACGGATACCTCCGATTGTTGATTTTAATCCTCCGAAATAAGCACCGCTTAATTCTTCACTCAAACCGACAGCTTCAAAAATCTTGGCACCTCGGTAAGAACGAATAGTACTTATACCCATCTTACTCATAATTTTAAATAAGCCTTTGCAGATGGATTTAATATATTTTTTTTCTGCTGTAGCATAATCAAGTTGTATTTCCTTTTTTGCTACCAACTGGTCGATAATGCCGAATGCCATATAAGGATTGAGGGCGCTCGCACCGAAGCCAAGTAATAAAGCGGCATGCATTACTTCACGAATTTCACCGCTTTCTACTATCAATGCAGTCTGTACTCTTTTTCCTACAGATATCAAGTGATGGTGTACTGCACTTACTGCAAGTAATGATGGGATTGCAGCGTGAGTAGCGTCGACTTCACGATCGCTTAGTACGATATAATTCACACCTTCGGTCACTGAATCTTCCGCTTGTTTGCATAAGTTTGCAATAGCTTCCTGAAGTCCGGAGCGTCCTTTAGAAACTTCGAACAACATGGGAACTTTCACTGTCTTAAATCCTTTATAGCGGATATTGCAAAGTATATCCAATTGACCATTGCTTAAAATAGGGTGGTTGAGACTTACCATTTTGCAGTGGCTTGGACTCGGAGTAAGGATATTCATACCTACTGCCCCGATATATTCTGTCAGTGACATAACCAATTCTTCACGAATAGGGTCGATAGGAGGATTGGTTACTTGTGCAAATTGCTGGCGGAAATAGCTGAATAATAGTTGTGGTCTGTCAGAAAGAACAGCTAACGGGGTGTCATTACCCATTGAATTTGTGGGCTCTGCTCCATTTAGTGACATTGGAGCAATAACACGTTCAATATCTTCTTTCGTATATCCAAATGTACGCAACATACGATCATAGTCTTTTACGCTATGAGGAACTGTACGACCACTTTTTAATTCATCTAGTTCAATGCGGTTTGTCGTGAGCCAAGTGCGATAAGGTTTTGCTTCTGCAAGTTGTCTTTTCAATTCACCGTCATAATAAATCTGTCCTTTCTTGGTATCGATCAATAGTATTTTGCCTGGTTGTAAACGACCTTTTTCTTTAATATCGGCAGGCTCAAAGTCCATAACTCCGACTTCACTTGCAACAACCATCATTCCATTGTGTGTAATGAGGTAACGAGCAGGACGAAGCCCATTACGATCGAGCATACCACCGGCGTAACGTCCGTCGCTGAACAATAAAGCTGCCGGACCATCCCATGGTTCCATTAATATGGAGTGGTATTCATAGAAAGCCTTCAGGTCTTCACTAATAGGATTTTTTTCATTGAAAGATTCCGGTACAAGCATTGCCATGGCATGAGGCAGACTCAAACCGCTCATGACTAAGAATTCCAAAACATTATCCAATGAAGCACTATCACTCATTCCCGGTTGAATAATGGGACGAAAATCCTTAATATCACCCAATGAAGGAGACGAAAGGACACTTTCACGGGCTTCCATCCATCCTCTATTTCCACGTATGGTATTTATTTCACCATTGTGAGCTAATAGACGGAAAGGTTGTGCCAATCCCCATGTCGGAAATGTATTGGTACTAAATCGTGAGTGAACCAAAGCAAGTCCACTGGTAAAGTAGTTATTGGTAAGGTCAGGGAAGTAATTGCGCAATTGCAATGAAGAGAGCATTCCCTTATAGATTATATTCTTTGTTGACAGTGATACAATATAAAAATCGTCACGTGTGGCTATTTCCGATTTACGTACTCTGTTTTCTATTTTTTTTCTTATTAAATAGAGCTTTTTGTCCGCAGTTTCACTCTCGGTAAAGCCTGTGATGAAAATCTGTTTGATATCCGGTTCTGCTGCAAGTGCCGATTCACCTAAAATTTCAGGGCAGGTAGGCACGTTGCGTAAATGCATTAAAGTTAAGCCGTCTTTTTCTATCTCCTCAATAATGATGCTCAGAATGGCAGCTTGATCTTTTTCGTTTTTAGGAAGGAAAAGGAGACCTGTACCATATTTACCCTTTTCAGGAACAGGTATGCCTTGTAAAAGGATAAATTCATGTGGAATTTGTAGCATAATCCCGGCACCATCGCCAGTCTTATTGTCGGCGCCTTCAGCTCCACGATGGCGCATGTTTTCTAATACCTTAAGTGCAGATTCTACTAAATCGTGTGATTTGTTGCCATTGATGTTTACCAACATACCGACGCCACAAGCATCGTGCTCATTGGCTGAGTCGTACAAGCCCAACTGCTTGGGCTGTCGCTGGTAAGGCATTGCTTCTGTTTCGTTGTTAAAAAGTTCTTTTTTCATCATTCTAAGTTTACTTTAATGTCAGATTACGACCATTAGTCCTGTCAAATTGTTCCGCAAATATAGTGATTTAACTGCAATATGTTATTGTCTTATTATTGTTTACTTCTAATAAAATATACGTGTGTGTTTTTCCTGTTTCAAATTCGTTATTTAAATGATTTTATTTTGATTGATTGTAACTGTTTTGTTTTTATTTGGTTTCAATATGAAAGTTGTGGCATTTTTTTTAAGATTGTTCGTTGCTTTTACAGATTTGTGGTAAAGTAATTAATTCTCGATATTTTCTGTTTATTTGATAAATAAAATGAAAGAAAGAATGACTTAATGTTCATAAGAATATGTATCTTTGCAGCGCAAAATCAAAACTATATATTATGTGTGGAATTGTAGGCTATATAGGTCAAAGGAAAGCCTACCCCATTCTTATCAAAGGCTTAAAACGGTTAGAGTATCGTGGGTATGATAGTGCGGGGGTAGCATTAATTAATGATAACCGGCAATTAAATGTATATAAGACGAAAGGGAAGGTCTCCGAACTGGAAACTTTTGTCACTCAAAAAGACATTTCGGGCAATATCGGTATTGCTCATACTCGTTGGGCTACTCATGGAGAGCCCAGTCCCGCAAACGCTCACCCTCATTATTCCTCTTCCGAAAGACTCGCTCTCATTCACAACGGCATTATTGAAAATTACGCTGTTCTCAAAGATAAACTTCAAGCTAAAGGATATAAATTCAAAAGTAGTACCGATACCGAAGTATTAGTACAGCTTATAGAATATATTCAGGTGAGTAACAACATTGATTTACTTACGGCTGTACAGTTGGCTTTGGGAGAAGTTGTAGGAGCGTATGCGATTGCAATATTGGACAGAAATAATCCGGATGAAATTATAGCGGCACGTAAGAGTAGCCCGCTGGTTGTAGGGATCGGAAAAAATGAGTATTTTTTGGCTTCGGATGCAACGCCTATAGTTGAATATACCGATAAGGTTGTATATCTCGAAGATGAAGAGATTGCCGTAATTAAAAGAGGTGAAAAGCTTAAAGTTGTCAATTTGCATAATGTGGAGTGTCCACATGAAGTAAAGACGGTAGCTCTAAATATCGGGCAGTTGGAGAAAGGTGGTTATCCGCATTTTATGTTGAAGGAGATCTTTGAACAACCTGATTGTATTCATGACTGTATGCGCGGACGTATCAATGTGGAGGGTACCAACGTAGTCCTTTCCGCTGTCATTGATTATAAAGAGCGGTTGTTGGCAGCCAAGCGTTTTGTCATAGTGGCATGTGGTACTTCATGGCATGCCGCTTTAATAGGGAAACATCTTATTGAAAGTTTGTGTCGTATTCCGGTAGAAGTAGAATATGCTTCTGAATTTCGCTATCGTGATCCGGTAATAGACAGTAATGATGTGGTAATTGCAATCTCACAAAGTGGTGAGACCGCCGATACATTGGCAGCTGTAGAATTGGCGAAAAGCCGTGGAGCTTTTATATATGGTATATGTAATGCTATTGGTTCGTCTATTCCAAGAGCAACACATACAGGTTCCTATATTCACGTCGGTCCTGAGATCGGAGTTGCTTCTACCAAAGCCTTTACCGGACAGGTAACCGTATTGACAATGCTTGCGCTGACACTTGCCAAGGAGAAGAAGACCATTGACGAAGAACAGTTCCTCAATATTGTACACGAATTGAATACCATTCCGGATAAGATGAGGGAGGTTTTATGCCTGAATGAACGTATTGCCGAATTATCCAAAATATTCACATACGCTCATAACTTCATTTATCTAGGTCGTGGATATAGTTATCCGGTGGCGTTGGAAGGAGCTTTAAAGTTAAAGGAAATATCATATATTCATGCCGAGGGCTACCCTGCAGCAGAGATGAAACACGGTCCCATTGCACTTGTCGATGCAGAAATGCCTGTGGTCGTCATTGCTACACACAACGGATTATATGAAAAGGTTTTAAGCAATATACAAGAAATCAAAGCGCGTAAAGGTAAAGTGATTGCATTGGTGACTAAAGGTGATTCCGTGATTAGTAAGATTGCGGATACTTGCATTGAACTTCCTGAAACGATAGAATGTCTTGATCCTTTAGTTGCAACGGTTCCTCTGCAGCTATTGGCTTATCATATTGCAGTATGTAAAGGAATGGATGTAGATCAACCTCGTAATTTGGCCAAATCGGTTACGGTGGAATAATAGTGACATTATAATAAGGTATAAACAGATTGATTTACTTGGTATAATTAATATATATAATGGAAGAACTTAAGCACGAATGTGGCGTTGCCATGATACGCTTGTTGAAACCTTTGTCATACTATGAAGAAAAGTATGGTACGTGGATGTATGGTTTGAATAAGCTTTATCTTTTGATGGAGAAACAGCATAATCGCGGACAAGAAGGAGCTGGATTAGCTTGTGTGAAATTGGAAGCTAATCCGGGGGAAGAATATATGTTCCGCGAACGTGCTCTCGGTTCGGGAGCTATAACCGAGATATTTGGTTCGGTACAAGGCTACTTCAAAGAGTTGACAAAGGAACAATTGCACGATGCCGACTTTGCCAAGCAAAACCTTCCATTTGCAGGAGAGGTTTATATGGGCCATTTACGCTATTCCACTACCGGAAAATCGGGAATTTCGTATGTACATCCTTTCTTGCGACGAAATAACTGGCGGGCTAAAAATCTAGCCCTCTGCGGAAATTTCAATCTGACTAATGTGGATGAGATCTTTGCCCGAATTACAGCGATAGGACAGCATCCCCGGAAATATGCCGATACTTATATCATGTTGGAACAGGTCGGTCACCGGTTGGATCGTGAAGTGGAGCGTGTCTTCAACTTAGCGGAAGCCGAAGGATTGACAGGTATGGACATTACCAACTATATTGAAGAGCATATTGATCTGGCTAATGTGTTACGCACATCAAGTAAAGAATGGGATGGTGGCTATGTCATGTGCGGATTGACCGGAAGCGGAGAGATGTTTGCTTTGCGTGATCCGTGGGGTATTCGTCCTGCATTCTGGTATCAAGATGACGAGATAGCCGTCTTGGCTTCCGAACGTCCTGTAATACAAACCGCATTCAACGTTCCTGCTGAATCCGTGAAAGAGTTATTGCCGGGACAATCTGTTCTGATCAATAAAGCCGGTAAGTTACGGACCGTACAAGTCAATAAAGTTCGTGAAGTACGTCCCTGCTCATTCGAGAGAATTTATTTCTCACGTGGAAGTGATATTGAAATCTATAAAGAACGAAAATTATTGGGGGAAAAACTCGTTCCTAATATATTGAAGGCCATCAACTATGATATTGACCATTCTGTTTTCTCTTTCATCCCAAATACAGCCGAAGTTGCTTTCTACGGTATGTTGCAAGGACTTGACGACTACTTGAATGAAGAGAAAGTACAGCAAATAGCGGCATTGGGTCATGCTCCCGATCATGAAGAATTGGAGCGTATCTTATCCCGTCGTATTCGTAGCGAAAAGGTAGCCATAAAAGATATAAAGTTACGAACGTTTATTGCCGAAGGAAATAGTCGCAACGACCTTGCAGCGCACGTGTATGATATTACATACGGTAGTCTTGTGCCGGGAGTGGATAATCTGGTGATAATAGATGATAGTATTGTTCGTGGTACGACGTTAAAACAGAGTATCATTGGTATTCTCGACCGCCTTGGTCCAAAGAAGATTATTATCGTTTCTTCATCACCACAGGTTCGTTACCCCGACTACTATGGCATTGATATGGCAAAGATGAGTGAGTTTATTGCGTTCAAAGCTGCCATTGAGTTGTTGAAAGAACGTGATATGAAAGATATTATAGCAGCTGCCTATCGGAAATCGAAAGATCAGGTTGGCTTGCCTAAAGAGCAGATGGTGAATCACGTGAAAGAGATTTATGCACCGTTCACCGATGAAGAAATTTCTGCAAAGATGGTTGAGCTGCTTACCCCAAAAAGTACAAAAGCGAAAGTTAAGATTGTATATCAGCCTTTGCAAGGTTTGCATGAGGCATGTCCTAAAAATAAGGGTGACTGGTACTTCAGTGGTGATTATCCCACGCCTGGTGGCGTCAGGATGCTGAATACCGCATTCATTAATTATATTGAGCAAGTATATCAGTTCTGAGAACAATGCATACATCCGAAAGTCAGAATTTAATTTTTCGGATGTATCTTCAGAATTGGGTAGATTGATGCTTTGAAGCCATCAAAGCATACACAGAGTGACTTGCAGGTAGTAGATAGAAATTGTTGTATTATTTAATATGTACAATTCACATAGGTTTTCAGTCCGGTTTTTAAAGCTTGAATTGAGAACCTTTCTGTGGATAGTAAATGCAAATATAAAGAATGAGAAATGTAACTCTTATCCTTGACGACGGGAGCCGTTTTCACGGAAAGTCGTTTGGTTATGAAAAACCGGTAGCGGGTGAGGTGGTCTTTAACACAGCCATGACAGGGTATCCCGAGAGTCTGACCGATCCTTCGTATGCCGGGCAGTTAATGACTTTGACCTATCCGCTGGTAGGTAACTATGGAGTACCGCCTTTTACTATTGAAGCTAACGGGCTGGCTACTCTTATGGAAAGCGAACGTATTCATGCCGAAGCAATTATCGTGAGCGACTACAGCGAGAACTACAGTCATTGGAATGCTGTAGAAAGCTTGGGCGAGTGGTTAAAACGTGAGGAAGTACCCGGGATAACCGGTATCGACACCCGTGAATTGACAAAAGTACTTCGCGAGCATGGCGTAATGATGGGACGTATTGTCTTTGACGGTGAAGACGAAAGTGTAAAAACAGAGAGTTACAGTGACATTAACTATGTAGACCGCGTGAGTTGCAAAGAAGTGATTGTCTACTCCGATAAGTCTGTCTCTTCTTATAGCATAGATGCCGATAAGGCTTCGATAAATGCTGACCTTACTGTCTCTCAAAAGAAAAAAGTGGTTTTGGTGGATTGTGGAGTGAAGTCGAATATCATTCGCTGTCTGCTGAAACGTGGAGTGGAAGTAGTCCGCGTACCTTGGGATTACGACTACAACGGTTTACAGTTTGACGGACTGTTTATTTCCAATGGTCCCGGCGACCCTGATACTTGCGATGCTGCGGTGCAAAACATCCGTAAAGCAATGCAAAATGAGAAGTTGCCTATCTTCGGTATCTGTATGGGTAATCAGTTGCTTTCAAAAGCTGGAGGCGCAAAGATCTACAAACTGAAATATGGCCATCGCAGTCACAATCAACCTGTTCGTATGGTGGGTACTGAACGCTGTTTCATTACCTCACAAAATCATGGTTATGCCGTGGACAACAACACCCTGACTGAAGCATGGGAACCGTTATTCATCAATATGAATGATGGATCGAATGAAGGAATCAAGCACAAACATAACCCATGGTTTTCTGCACAGTTCCATCCGGAAGCAGCAAGTGGTCCTACTGATACGGAGTTCTTGTTTGATGAATTCGTAAAGCTGCTGTGAGAATAGATGAGAGTGTGTTGAAATAAAACGATAGCTGATAGACTGAATGAATAATTGAATAAATAAGAAATGAAAGAAAACAATATAAAGAAAGTCCTGTTGCTTGGTTCGGGCGCACTGAAGATCGGTGAAGCCGGTGAGTTCGACTATTCCGGATCGCAGGCACTTAAAGCGTTGAAAGAGGAAGGTATACATACCATACTTATCAACCCTAACATTGCTACCGTACAGACTTCAGAGGGAGTTGCCGATCAGATTTATTTTCTTCCGGTTACTCCTTATTTTGTAGAAAAGGTTATAGAGAAAGAACGCCCCGAAGGTATCATGTTGGCTTTTGGTGGACAGACTGCATTAAACTGTGGTGTGGCACTCTACAAAGAAGGGATTCTTGAAAAATACAACTTAAAAGTTTTGGGTACTCCGGTTCAAGCCATCATGGATACTGAGGATCGTGAACTTTTTGTGAGAAAGCTTAATGAGATCAATGTCAAAACCATTAAGAGTGAAGCGGTAGAGAACGCTATTGATGCACGTCGTGCTGCTGCGCAGCTGGGCTATCCGGTTATTGTGCGTGCTGCTTATGCATTGGGTGGTCTCGGTTCGGGTTTTTGTGATAATGAGCAGGAACTTGATGTGCTGGTTGAAAAAGCTTTCTCTTTCTCTCCCCAGGTACTTGTGGAAAAATCATTGCGCGGGTGGAAAGAAGTGGAGTATGAAGTTGTTCGCGACCGATTCGATAATTGTATCACGGTTTGTAACATGGAAAACTTTGACCCGCTGGGTATTCATACTGGAGAGTCAATCGTAATAGCACCCAGTCAGACTCTGACTAACACTGATTATCATAAATTGCGCGAGCTTGCCATTCGCATTATCCGTCATATCGGAATTGTTGGTGAATGTAATGTTCAGTATGCTTATGATCCTGAAAGTGAAGATTATAGAGTGATTGAAGTAAATGCACGCTTGAGCCGATCTTCAGCTCTGGCATCCAAGGCTACAGGTTATCCGTTGGCATTTGTTGCGGCGAAGTTGGGCTTGGGATATGGTTTGTTTGATCTGAAAAACTCGGTGACAAAAACTACCAGTGCTTTCTTCGAACCGGCGTTGGACTATGTAGTCTGCAAGATACCTCGTTGGGACTTGGGTAAGTTCCATGGCGTAGATAAAGAACTGGGTTCTTCAATGAAATCCGTTGGTGAAGTTATGGCTATCGGACGTACATTCGAAGAAGCAATTCAGAAAGGTCTTCGTATGATAGGTCAGGGTATGCACGGGTTCGTTGAGAATAAAGAACTGGTCATTCCCGATATTGACAAAGCGCTGCGTGAACCGACTGATAAACGAATTTTTGTGATATCCGAAGCTTTCCGTGCCGGATATACCGTTGATCAGATACATGAGTTGACCAAGATTGACCGTTGGTTTCTCGATAAACTGATGAATATTACCAAAACAGCTAAAGAGCTGGAACAATGGGGTAATAATCATAAGCAGATTGTGGATATGCCTAAAGAGCTTCTAAAAATGGCTAAGGTGCAAGGATATTCCGATTTTCAGATTGCTCGTGCCATCGGTTACGAGGGGGATATAGAAGATGGAATTCTTTATGTACGCAACCATCGTAAGAGCGTAGGCATTGTCCCTGTAGTGAAGCAAATAGATACATTGGCTGCCGAATATCCGGCTCAGACCAATTACTTATATCTGACTTATAGCGGTACATCAAATGATGTGCATTATCTAGGTGACCATCGCTCAATTGTCGTTCTCGGTTCGGGCGCATACCGTATCGGCTCGAGTGTGGAATTTGACTGGTGCGGTGTTCAGGCATTGAATACCATACGTAAGGAAGGTTACCGCAGTGTCATGATCAATTATAACCCGGAGACTGTTTCCACCGACTATGATATGTGCGACCGTCTTTACTTTGACGAGTTGACTTTTGAACGTGTAATGGATATTCTCGAACTGGAAAATCCTCACGGTGTTATTGTCTCTACTGGTGGTCAGATACCGAATAATCTCGCTCTTCGTCTTGATGCGCAAGATATTCCTATTCTCGGGACAACGGCCCAAAGTATTGATAATGCTGAAGACCGTGAAAAATTCTCGGCTATGCTCGACCGTATCGGAGTGGATCAACCCCGTTGGAGAGAGCTTACATCAATGGAAGATATCAACGGCTTTGTGGAAGAAGTCGGATTCCCTGTATTGGTTCGTCCTTCTTACGTATTGTCCGGTGCGGCAATGAATGTCTGCTCCAACCAGGAAGAGCTGGAACGCTTCTTGCGGCTTGCAGCTAACGTATCCAAAAAACATCCGGTTGTTGTAAGTCAGTTCATCGAACATGCTAAAGAGGTAGAGATGGATGCCGTAGCACAAAACGGTGAAATCGTAGCGTATGCCATTTCCGAGCACATCGAGTTTGCCGGGGTACACTCCGGAGACGCTACCATACAGTTCCCACCGCAAAAACTTTATGTGGAAACCGTACGCCGCATTAAACGTATCAGTCGTGAAATTGCCCGTGAATTGAACATCTCAGGGCCATTCAATATCCAATATCTGGCTCGTGAAAACGACATCAAGGTAATTGAATGTAATCTGCGTGCCAGCCGTTCATTCCCCTTTGTCAGCAAGGTGTTGAAGATTAACTTCATTGAATTGGCTACCAAGGTAATGCTTGGTTTGCCGGTGGAACGCCCCAGCAAGAACTTGTTTGAATTGGATTATGTAGGTATCAAAGCCAGTCAGTTCTCGTTCAATCGTCTGCAGAAGGCCGACCCTGTGCTTGGAGTGGATATGGCATCTACCGGTGAAGTTGGTTGTATTGCTTCCGATACTTCTGCTGCCATTCTGAAAGCAATGCTTTCTGTCGGTTATCGCATACCGAAGAAGAACATCCTTCTGTCTACCGGTACTCCGAAACAAAAAGTGGATATGCTTGGCGCAGCGCGTATGTTGCAGGAGAAAGGTTATAAACTCTTTGCAACCGGAGGTACTTCAAAATTCCTGACCGACAATGGAGTTGAGAATACCCGCGTATACTGGCCTAGCGAGACAGAGCATCCACAAGCTTTGGAAATGCTCCACAATAGGGAAATTGATATGGTAGTAAACATTCCCAAAAACCTTACGGCAGGGGAGTTGGACAACGGTTATAAGATCCGTCGTGCCGCTATCGACCTCAATGTTCCATTGATTACCAACGGACGTTTGGCTAGTGCTTTCATCAATGCATTCTGCACAATGACACTTGATGATTTGGCTATAAAGAGTTGGGAAGAATATAAATAGTAAAAACAGATGGTCTGTTGCATGCAAACAGACCATCTGTTCGATATAAAGAGACCATCTGTTGACCCCAAAGAGACTATCTGTTGGGGGTAAACAGACGGTCTCTTTTTTGTTGTGTGTAAGTCTTTGTATATTAACTTGTTATTTCACGTGCTTGATTCGTATTGCTTCTTTATTTACGCTTCCAGAACCATTTCTCATTATTAACCAGTCTGCTACCTCTCTATTTAAGGTGTAATTTTTTTCGATAAAAAGTGCAATTCCATGCATTCCATCCTTTGAATTTCTTTCATGCCAGTTCATTTTTGAAGGCTAAATTATAGAGCATCCGATAGTTTTCCGTACATTTGCCCGATTATTGTAGGATTGAATTGACAACCATTATGATAAAACATATTGTAAAAGGACTTTGGATTTTTCTGGGAGTCGTCGTATTGACGAGTGTAATTATATTCTTTTCCATTGCAAAGGGGTGGATAGGCTATATGCCTCCTGTTGAAGATTTGGAAAATCCCAATTATAAATTTGCTACGGAAGTAATGTCCGAAGACGGACAAGTACTTGGAACCTACTCTTACAGTAAGGAAAACCGTATTTATGTAGGATATAACGAACTGTCTCCCAATGTTGTGAATGCGTTGATTGCAACAGAGGATGTACGTTTCAGAAGCCATTCGGGTATTGACGCCATCGCATTGTTCCGTGCGATAGTAAAGCGCGGTTTATTCTTTCAAAAAAATGCCGGTGGAGGTAGTACCATTACCCAGCAGCTTTCCAAGCAGCTTTTTTCACCGAGCGCAGACAATATAATTGAGCGTTTGTTCCAAAAGCCTATTGAGTGGGTTATTGCTGTAAAATTGGAGCGTTACTATACAAAGGAAGAGATTCTGACGATGTATCTCAATAAGTTCGACTTCCTCAACAATGCCGTAGGTATAAAAACAGCAGCATTTACTTACTTCGGCTGTGAACCAAGCCAGCTCAAGATAGAAGAGGCAGCGACATTGATCGGTATGTGTAAAAACCCTGCATACTTTAATCCTGTACGTTTTAACGAACGTTCCCGCGGACGTCGTAATGTCGTTTTAGATCAGATGCGTAAGGCAGACTATATCACTTCCGAAGAATGTGATTCACTTCAAGCACTTCCTTTAACGTTGAATTATCACCGTGTCGACCATAAAGAAGGTTTGGCTACTTACTTCCGCGAATATCTTCGCAAGGTGCTTACGGCAAAGAAACCGGATCGGGGTGATTACCGTTCATGGCAAATGCAACAATATTACGAAGATTCACTTGATTGGGAAACCAATCCCATGTATGGCTGGTGCGAAAAGAATACCAAAAACGATGGTACCAAATACAATCTTTATACCGATGGTCTGAAAATCTACACCACAATTGACTCACGTATGCAGCAATATGCCGAAGAAGCTGTGGAAGAACATTTGAAAGACCTGCAAGGACATTTCTTCCAAGAAAAGAAGGGCAGAAGAACTGCTCCGTTCACCAATAAAATCTCCCAGCAACAAATGGATGATATTATGATGCGCGCTATGAAACAGAGCGATCGTTATCATAATATGAAAAATGCCGGTATGTCCGAAAGCGAAATACAGAAAGCCTTCAATACACCGGAAGAGATGTCCGTATTCAGTTGGAATGGTGAACGTGATACGGTTATGACGCCAATGGATTCCATTCGCTATTATAAATACTTCCTGCGTGCCGGATTTATGTCAATGGATCCACGTAACGGACATGTGAAAGCTTATGTCGGTGGTCCTAACTTCCATTACTTCCAGTATGACATGGCGATGATGGGACGTCGTCAGGTGGGATCTACTATCAAACCTTATCTTTATACGTTGGCAATGGAGAGCGGTTTCTCTCCATGTGATGAAGCACGCCACGTACCTTATACATTACTTGATGAGAATAATCAGCCATGGACACCACGTAACACGAATCAAAAGCGGTACGGTGAAATGGTGACTGTGAAATGGGGATTGGCAAATTCGGATAACTGGATTACCGCATATCTGATGAGTAAGCTTAATCCTTATGCCTTGAAACGACTGATACAAAGCTTCGGCGTTCGTAATCGCGACATACAACCCACCGTTTCACTATGTTTGGGACCTTGTGACATATCTGTCGGAGAGATGGTAAGCGCTTATACCGCTTTCCCGAATAAGGGTATCCGGGTAGCTCCGTTGTTCGTAACAAAGATAGAAGATAGTGCCGGAAATGTACTGGCTACATTCAACCCCGATATGGAAGAAGTTATCAGTGCCACAAGTGCCTATAAAATGTTGGTTATGCTTCGTGCCGTAGTGAATGAAGGGACAGCCGGAAGTGTTCGCCGTTTGGGTGTTAAAGCCGATATGGGAGCTAAAACCGGTACTACAAATAACAATTCTGATGGCTGGTTTATTGGATTTACCCCGACATTGGTTTCAGGCTGTTGGGTTGGAGGCGAAGATCGTGATGTTCACTTCGACTCTATGGTTTATGGTCAGGGAGCACGTACAGCTCTTCCTATATGGGCCAAATATATGGTGAAAGTATTCGCCGACAAATCTCTGGGATATGACGATAAGGCAACCTTCCAATTACCTCCGGGATTCGATCCATGTAGTGACGGTACTGCGGTAAGCGATTCTTTGGCTGTCCAGCGACCCAAGCAAGGGTTGGATGATATCTTTGAATAGAACGATGACCTATATTCTTTGTCTAGGCAGCAATGAGCAGAAGAAAGAGAGTCTTCAGTTGGCGCGTGAGCGCCTGCAAAGCATTTTTCCCGATATCCATTTTGCCGATGAAGAAGAAACCGAACCGGTCGGCTTTATCCGTAGTGAAAAGTTTCTGAATCAAGTAGGCGTTTTTACATCAGATCTTCCTATGTCGGAGATTAAATCCACATTGAAGGAAATGGAACGGGAAGCCGGAAGAAAGCCTGAAGATAAGGAAAATGGTATCGTGCTGCTGGATATTGATCTTCTAGCCGATGAGTCTATGATATACAAACCCGTTGATTGGGATCGTGACTATGTACGGCGTGGAATAGCGCAATTGGCTATACAGCGAAGATGCGATTGAAAGAATGATTTAGAAGTAAGTTTTATAGAAAAATATAACATGCGATTTTTAGGAATAATTCCTGCTAGATATGCGTCTACACGCTTTCCGGCAAAGCCTTTGGCTATATTGGGTGGAAAGCCTGTCATTCAGAGAGTATACGAGCAAGTAGCCGGCATACTCGACGACGCTTATGTGGCTACAGATGATGAGCGTATTGAGTCGGCCGTGAAAGCGTTCGGAGGAAAGGTTGTAATGACCTCAACTAAGCATAATAGTGGTACCGATCGTTGCTACGAAGCTTTGACAAAGATAAGCGGACAATTTGACGTTGTGGTTAATATCCAGGGAGATGAACCGTTCATCCAACCGTCACAATTGGAAGCACTTAAAGCTTGTTTCGACGATAGCCAGACACAGATTGCCACATTAGTAAAACCCTTTACCGCCGAGGATTCATTTGAAGCATTGCAAAATATAAACTCGCCAAAAGTTGTATTGAATAAGAATCACCATGCAATGTACTTCAGCAGATCTATCATACCATACCAGCGAAATGCCGAAAAGAATGTATGGCTCGAGAATCATGTCTATTACAAACATATCGGTCTGTATGCATACCGTTCCGAGGTATTGAAAGAAATCACTGCACTTCCACAATCTTCGCTCGAATTGGCTGAGTCATTAGAACAACTTCGTTGGCTGGAAAACGGCTACAAGATAAAGGTTGGCATTTCCAATGTGGAAACAATCGGAATAGATACTCCTGAAGATCTGGCGAAGGCTGAAGAATTTCTGAATACATTGAAACATTGATTTATAAAGGATTCTAAAGATACCTTTGTTATGCCCCTACTTATTGTTTATTTATTGAAATATCCCGCATGATAGACCGAAATATCCAGCCGTTGATTCGTGAGCCGCAATTATCTACAGTACCTTCCCCTGAAAAGCGTGTGATGCGCAATGGAATTCCATTGTATATACTTTCCGGTGGAGATCATGAGGTAGTGCGCATTGATTTTGTAATACGTGCGGGGCGCTGGTTTCAGACGCAACACTTGCAAGCCTTGTTTACTAACCGCATGCTGCGTGAAGGCACTCGCAAATATGCAGCATCAGAGATCGCTGAAAAGCTCGATTATTACGGTGCCTGGCTTGAACTATCTTGTTCTTCGGAGCACTCTTATATAACTTTGTATTCGTTGTGCAAGTATCTTCCTGAGACGTTGGATATTCTTGAATCTATCATAAAGGAACCCTTGTTTCCGGATAAAGAGCTACAGATAGTTATCGAGAATAATCTTCAGCAATATCATATAAACCGGACAAAAGTTGATTTTCTGGCGCATCGTTCATT
>Ga0183101_1000028_pt9 | contig 38275 bp, 34 predicted proteins | sample Biomet3_FD_127790 | JGI IMG/M metagenome (GOLD analysis project Ga0183101, IMG submission 127790) | Microbial communities from bioreactor (seeded with sewage sludge) at LBNL, California, USA - Biofuel metagenome 3 | ecosystem: Engineered > Bioreactor > Anaerobic > Unclassified ... | reverse complement strand
GGCGTTATTTACCCTGCGGGTAAAATCAAAGATAGCCATGTCGAAAAAATGCCATAATTCAAGAATAGAACTGCATTCATCTGTCTTCTGTATATACACGTCGCTTAAAGTATAGGCGAAGGTTTCCGAAAGCCCGCCCTGAATAGCGTAGCGAGTTATTATTGTAATACTTGCAATGTACAGATATTGGGCTTTTCGGAATTGATTATTAGAGAAATAACCAAAGTAGAGGTGATGATTTGCTGTTTTAAGTCTATCACTTAGTTTGTCGATGTTACCGTCACGAACACAGCGACAGATGGCGTCTTCATATTTGTAATTGCTTATCAGTATCTCTGCGTTATGCTGTTCCTGAATCGATATTCTGAAAGCTGAGATGATTTCAGGATCTACCGGAATATCTCCTTCATATGGCAGATTGTTAATGCTGAAACTCCTTTCAGTATTCGTTGTTTTTCTTGACATAGCTTACCACCTTTGATTATTTTTGAATTTATGATTAAATATATAACATTAATATTAAATTTTTGATAGCATGAATTTCTGTATGCAGTTATCTTATTTAAAGCTGCTGAGGTCTGAAATAGAAACTATTCGATGTAAATTATATCCTCAAGCAGCATATAAATCAAACTAGTATATTAAAATTGTTTTAGGAAAGTGATGTGTAATGAAAGATTTTTTGAAAAAGGGAACGGTGTTGTTTCTTGCCGCAGTAATGGTAATGTGCGGTGTTAAGTTTAATGCATTCGATGCTTATGCCGCTGGTGATGGCACGGCATCAGGAATCAATGTAACTCTGTCATCTGAACAGACAGCGTATGCCAATGGGGAATATGCGTCGTTCAATGTAAAATATACAATGGATTATGGCAAAGTTCAGGCAGGTGACAAACTTGTGATAACCGTGCCTGATGTGTTGGAAAAAGTAACTGTTGCTTATAGCAAACTCCATTTTTCAGCCTGCAATGATCTTGGCAATGGTACTTATGAACTTGTATTCGGTGACAGTGCACCTACAGGTCTGACGGGCTATCTGTCGATCAATGCATGGGCAGCAAATACAAGTACGGAAGTCAAGACCGGCACGGTTACTGCTGGCGATAAGAGCATGGATATTACAGTAACTCCTACTGGTGGAACGTCCGGAGGAACTGAGACGAGAGCAATCGAAAAATGGGCACCAGATGGAAACAACTACAATCAGAGTACAGCAGTAATGGGAATCTATGGTGATACTCCTGATTCTGACTCGGAAATAAGATATGCCATAGAGGTAGATCCAAGAAAATCAGCTATGTCTAATGTAATTGTTACCGATGCTATTCCTGATGAAATGGAGTTTGAAGATGGTTCAATAAAGATAATTGATATGGTGAGCAACAAAACTTTAACTTCAGATGAAGCGGCAAAATTCATCGTTTCAACTGGAAAAAATCTGGAGTTTGATTTTGGCAATTTAGACGGAAGTACTTATTACAGAATCTATTATAAAGTAAAAGTACCTGCTGGCACTAAAGTGAAAATGACTAATACAGCCCGTATCAACTATGATAACGGTGTTGTTGAAAAATCCGATTTTACTGTAAAGGCTGCCAACGGTTATGGCGCTTCGGTAGGCTACAAACAGGTAGATAAGACTTTCATTACTGATAATCCAGAAGACCAGACCGTAACTTATACGATTACATTTGAGAATGATCAGGCATTTGATGCCAATGTGATAAATCTGACCGATAATCTTGACAAGCGTGTGAAATATGTTCAATCATATGGATCAGCGTATTTTGACCTGACTTATGATAAAGACACAAATTCAGTAAAGATAGTTAATACTAAAGAAATCCCGGCGAGTGCGAAGCAGGTTGTTACTATAGTGACAGACTTCAGCAACGTGCCTGTTGGAACTACGATCACTAATACTGTTGGCGGGAATACGGTAAAGACAACGAAAGCAAGCGCAGTAATAAAGGCCAAGAAGGTGTTTACCAATGGAACTCTGACAGATGGCCAGTTCAACTTCAAAGCGGTTGAAGCCGCAGATGCAACTGGTACTGTCTTGACTGGCGGGAAAACTTACACTGCCAGCTGCAGCAAAGACGGCAGCATAAGCTTTGATGAAATAACATACAGTAAGGCAGGAACTCATTATTATCTTGTCTCTGAAGATAAAGGCGGGACAACTGAAAACGGTATTACATATGACGGCACTCAGTATATTGCAAAAGTAGTTGTAACCAGCAGCAATAATGAACTGACTGCTGCAACGACATATACTAAAAAAGACGGTTCAGCATTAGCTGAAGGGGAGACGGTGCCTTCATTTGTTAACGTGAAAGCGCAGGCGCCTGTTCCGGAAACTACAAGCGTGTCTTTCCAGAAGACATGGTCATTGCCAAGTGGCTTCACATTGCCTGAGAACACCAATATAACGGTGCAGTTAATGGGTACTGTTAATGGAGCGACAGAAGCTGTTGGCGATGCGAGAACGCTTACAGCAGCTGACAGCTGGAAGACTTCCTGGACTGGTTTGGCAAAAGCCGACAGCGATGGGAAAATGATCACATATTCAGTAAAAGAAACAAAGATAAATGAAAACGACATAACCGGCGGAAAGCTGGTAGTCCTTGGCAGTGCTTTCAACAACATCAACAAAGCTGTCGGATTATGGACAGCGACACAGTCAAGCGATACAGCGGTTACAAACACTTGGATTCCAGCCACAGACATTTACAGCGATGCATCAATCATAATAACCAAGAAAGATAGCGCTGACGCATCTAAACATCTGTCGAATGCAGAATTTACGCTTACAGGTTCTAACTTGAAAACAGTTCGTACTGCAGTGACTGACTCTAACGGGAATGCATCATTTACAGGTCTGAAGGAGGGCGTTTACACACTGAAAGAGTCCAAGGCTCCAGATGGATATAATGCAAGCGCAACAGAATGGACAGTAAATGTTACGAAAGACGGAAGCGTGCTCAAGAGAGCTGAGAACAATACAAACTTCTGGGATCCAGCAGTGAAAATCACAGGATCAACGGGCAGTTCAGATTATTCTGCTGCAGGCAATGCGCTATCTGTTTTTGACCAAAAGAAACCAGTTGTTCCTGTAACTCCAGTTACGCCAGTTACTCCTCAGGCTAAAACGATTTCAAAGACAGTAACAAAAGTATGGAGTGACAGCGGCAACAAGTATGATGCAAGACCAGACAGCGTTCAGGTACAGCTTTACTCAGATGGAAAGACATATGGGCTTCCTGTGACCCTGAATGAACTAAATGGCTGGAAGTATACGTGGAACAGCCTGATTGAAGAAAACAGCGGCAAACAGGTAACATATACAGTAAAAGAGTTGTCTTCACCAGAAGGGTATACGGCATCATATTCAGAAGATACATTTACTATTACAAATACATACAATGTTACCCATGGCGGAATAGTTACCCCTGGAGGAAACAACCAGCCAGGAGGCGGAAACATTAATGACAATGGGAATAATAACGGTTCAGGCGGAAGCTCAGACAATACGAATACTTATAACACAGGCAATACTGGAAATGGCGGCACACAGAGTCCGGTTACCGGCGATACAGATAATATTTGGCTTTATGGTGCGATTCTGATAACAGCAGCTGCTGCAACTGCTGCAATTCTGCGCAGAAGGAATAAAGACGCTAAATAATAATCAAGCTTTTTACATTAATACATACACATAACAACCACAAACGCAAAAGGAGACAGTGAAATCTGGATAATAAAGATCCGGAAATACTGTCTCATTTTGTATGGTGTGTTATTGAATCTGAATTATTGATCAATAAGGCTCTGGAGTAATGTTAAACTCAGCATTATAGTGTATACTATAAATATCATATGTTGGGAAATTTAAGGAATATTATAGGGATTTTATGACTAGAATGAGTAGATTATTTAATAATAGAGCCGAAATATTAATAGCATTTATACTGATAGATATTCTCTTGGGATCTTGCCTGCTATTAACGATGTCTGAATTTATAAAAGCTAAAGAGGTAAAATCATATAACAGCAATGCTGAATACAACCCGAATACAAGCGAGTATGCTTTAATGGATAAGTACGATAGAAAGGGTAGCAATTTCAGTGATTTTTTATATAGTCGTACTGCAATGAGTGTATTAAAAAAAACATATCAAAAGATAAAGACAGACAAGGAAATCAATTATGTAGAGGCGGCAACACAGAATGTTGAATATATTGGCACATTTAAGCTGGATAAAAGATTTGTAAGTGGTAATGATAGAGATAGTATAAATCAAAAGAATGCAGGAGAATTAATAACGCCATTAAAATCTTTGCAGAGTGAGGCTCGCTTCTTAAAAACCAAAGGAATTGATGAAAATGCATTGATTAGCGGTAGAATGTTTGATGACAAGAACTACTACAGCAGCATGACAATACCTGTACTGATTGGCAATGCATATTATGGGACATTCAAAGTGGGGGACAGAATCAGGGCAAATTATGCTACCAATAGGGTACAGCTTAAAGTGGTTGGGGTACTTAATAAGAAATGCATTATTTCATTAGCTGAACAGGAATTGGATTTGGATCATTACATCGTCATGCCAATTATTACACCAGAAACAAAAGACTCGGTTGCATACAAAAAGATATTGATGTCTATAAAATGTGAAGGTTACGTCAGTTATAGTTCAAAAGAGCAATATACAGATTCAGTTGCTGCTATAAAAAGAATTGCGAATGAAACAGGATACAAATATGTTATACCAATAATACCAATAACGAGTATCAAAATATTTGGCTGGAGTGATAATGTGTGCAGCTTGATTTTTTTTATGTCTTTAATGGGATTCATTGTAGTATCAGGCGTTGTAATTAGAGACGCTATTTACTTGCTAAAGAAAAGATTTATAGAAAAATGGAAACGATGCTTTTGCATGGCATCATTGTTTACTGTAATAGGGTTGTTTGCAATTGTTATTGATTTTTTTGCTTTTAAAGCATATGTAAGCATTATTGAAATTGGTATTAGCAGATTTATAGGAATAATTATCTTGCTTGCAATAATAGGCGTATATTTGACATCAAAGAAGGAAAGGTGGTATGAATGAGGACATACATTATTAGCGGAGAAGGGCTTGTTGCACAAGCGTTGATACCATCTGCGGTAATTTACATCGCTTTTTTACTGATTCTCGTTATTACAAAAAACAGGAATACACTATGTGAACATTTACTATATGTAAGGGAATTCACACTTCTTGTTTACGTTTGGTCTGTAGGATTCATTACAGGTATTTTTGTGCCTGGAAATTGGAGCTTTGAGCCAATCCTGTCTTTTAACTATGTGCCTTTCACCAATGAAAGCTTGGAAATGATATTGCTGAATGTTTTAATGATGATTCCGATGGGAATATTGTTACCTATGGTATTTATCAGAATGAATAGCTGGAAGAAGATGTTATGGGCAGCGGTATTGATCCCGATGTTAATAGAAATCGTTCAAATGCTCTTTGTGGGAAGATGTGCAGACATAGACGATATTATGACTAACTTTGTGGGATGTATGGTTGGTTATGGTATGTTTAATATGCTATCATTGTTTTTCCGTAATAAACAAGGAAAGCCTGTTGGAATGGGCACAACTTCGCTTGCCTTCGATTTCTTTGCATTATGTTGGGGAACTATGGTGAACAGATTGTGCATGGGAGATATGGCATTTATATATTTAGGAATTCAATCATGGACAGGTAACGAAAATGGCGTATTTTCTATGAATGGTATTCATTATTCAGAAATTGTGACATTTTTATTACTTGGTTTGGCTATGATTCTGAGTCGGAAACATTACGAAGATTATTTGGCAAAACCGGGAATGATAGTTTCAATAGCAATTGGCGTTTATACTGCAGTTATGATGGTGGTTTGTTTCAAATAACACAATTAATGGAATAAATCGAAGCATACTTCAGTTCGAGTCCCTTCAAAGGACGCAAAGGAAGTCCGAAGAGACTCTGCATCCTTTACGCACCTAACCCGATTTCATAATGAAACCGTTGGTAGGTGCTATACAGGAATCGCCCGGCTTTAGCAGGATGCGATTCTTCAGTTCCTGCGGAAAGTCTGCCTTTTCGCCCCGGCTTCAGCCGGTTTGGCGAAACGGACAGCATAGTGGAATCAGCCGAATTTAGGCTGATGAACGGAGGAGTGAGCAACGTGAACGTTGCCGCCCTACGGCTCCCCGTTCGGTCGCCTTGGGCCATCGCCTGCTCGACAGCACACTGTGCTGTCTCGTTATACGGCGATGCTCTGCGAGTTGCGCACCTAGCCCAGTTTCAGAATGAAACGGTTGGCAGGTGCCATACAGGAATCGCAGTGCTTCAGCACGTGGCGATTCTTCAGTTCGAGTCTCTTCTGTGTATGCATATAGCAAAAGCAGATAGGCTTTGCCTATCTGCTTTTGCTATGGTGCGTCCGAAGAGACTCGAACTCTCGACCTTCACATTCGGAGTGTGCCACTCTATCCGCTGAGCTACGGACGCATGTATGTTTTTAGTTGTGGCTGGTTTGGCCACAGGTATTAGTATAACATGGATTTTAATTAAAATAAAGTAAAAATAGGCGACAAATATTGGTGCGAATATTGCAGAGTAGTGATACAATATTAGCGGAGATTACATGGCGTTAGCCATGTAGTATTAATTACTGAGAGGAGCAGTTATTGATGGATGAATTTAAAATAATCGAAGTGAAGGAAAGCGTGTTTGCTGACAACGACAGGCGGGCTCAGGAGCTTCGGGCTGAACTGAAAAAGCGAGGGGTTTTCCTTCTCAACGTCATGTCGAGTCCGGGAGCCGGAAAGACGACAACTTTGATGAAGACCATAGATATGCTGAAAGGAGATTTCCGCATTGGCGTAATGGAAGCAGACATTGATTCCAGCGTTGACGCCGAGACGATCAAGAAATCTGGAGCCAAGGTCATTCAGCTGCATACCGGCGGCATGTGTCATCTGGATGCGGACATGACCAGACAGGGTTTGGATGCACTGGAAACAGGGGACATTGAACTGGCTATACTGGAAAACGTAGGCAACCTTGTGTGTCCGGCTGAGTTTGATACCGGCGCTGTGAAAAACTGCGAGATTCTATCGGTGCCAGAAGGTGACGACAAACCGCTGAAATATCCTTTGATGTTTCAGATCAGTGATGTAGTGCTGATCAATAAAACCGACGTCATGCCGTATTTTGATTTTGACATGGAAAAATGCCGGGCAAATATTCAAATGCGCAATCCAAATGCGAAAATTATTCCAATCAGCGCGCGCACAGGAGAGGGCATGGAAGAATGGGCTGAATGGCTGCGCAGTCAGGTCAGAGAATGGCGCGGCTGAGTTAATTTCGGCTATATTGACAGAAAATGTGTTTGATAGTAAGATAAATACGCATAAAAGTGCTGGAGAAAGGCGGTAGATATGAAAAACTACAGGCTGGAGACGAAATTCCATGAATTCAGAGATCTGCGCGAACTGCTGAGACATTCAGCGAAGGTCTACACTGACAGGATCGCCTTCGTAACTAAGATAAAGGATAAAGAAACCAAAGAAGTAAACTACGTCAACACGACTTATAAGGACCTGTTTGAAACAATGGGTTATCTTGGAACTGCGCTGCTTGAAAAGGGATGCAAGGACAAGAGGATCGCGGTCATTGGCGAGAACAGCTATTACTGGCTGCTGTCACATTTTGCCGTATCATGCGGAGTAGGTGTTGTGGTACCTCTGGACAAGCTGCTGCAGAAGGATGAGCTGGAAAGCTGCCTCGTAAGGAGCAACGCTGAGGTTATATTCTATGACAAAAAACATAAAAACATCATTGAAGAGATAAAGAAAGACGGAAACACCCCGCTGAAGACTTTGATCGCAATGGACTTTAAGAGCGATGAGTCGCTGGATATCATCGACCTAATAGTAAGAGGACAGGAATTGGTAGAGGCAGGCAACCGTGATTATCTGGATGCAGAAATCGATCCTGATGCCATGAACTTCCTGCTTTTCACCTCTGGTACGACACAGCAGTCAAAGGCCGTTATGCTCAGTCACCGCAACCTCATGAGCTGCAATTATGGCATGAACTGCGAGGAGTATTTCACGCCTGACGATGTCAACATGATGATACTGCCGCTGCATCACGTGTACGGCTTTTCAGGAATGCTGACATTCCTTTCACAGGGAATGAAAAACGTGTTCTGCGACGGACTGAAGTACATCACCATAAATATGAAGGAGTATAAGGTATCGGTCATCATGAGCGTACCTCTGCTGCTGGAAAATATGTACAAGAAGATTTACCAGGCTATCGAGGCTCAGGGTGCTGAAGGCAAGATCAAATTTGCCCTTAAGACCTGTGACGTTGCAGAGAAGTTTGGCTTAAACATCAGAAGACGGATGTTTAAGGAAATCATCGATCAGCTTGGCGGTCACATGCGTTTCATCATCAATGGAGCGGCAGCCCTTGATCCGGTTGTTGCCAAGGGCCTTAACGACTTCGGCATTCTCACGGTCCAAGGTTATGGACTGACGGAAACGGCACCGACGATATCAAGCGAAACATACAGATATCTGAAGCCGGGTTCATGCGGCAAAGTTATGCCTAATGTTGAAGCAAAGATCGACGACCCGGATGCTGAGGGCATTGGCGAGCTCATCATCAAAGGTGACAACATCATGATAGGCTACTACGACAATCAGGAAGCTACGGATGAAGTTATTGTCGATGGCTGGTTCCACACTGGCGACTATGCGTACATCGACGATGAAGGCTATGTATTCATCAGCGGCAGAAAGAAAAACGTCATAGTCATGAAGAACGGCAAGAACGTGTTCCCAGAGGAAATCGAGAACCTGATAAACCTGCTGCCTTACGTTGACGAGAGCATGGTATTTACCAGAGACAAAATCAACGATGTGGTACTTTGGGCGAAGGTCGTTTACAATGAGAGCTATCTGAAGGAAAACAATATGACGATCGAGGAACTGAACGAGAAGTTTGACAAGGACATGGAGGAGATCAACGCGTCAATGCCAGCCTACAAGATGGTCAAGAAATATTTTCTGTCCAAGATACCAACGATAAAAACCACTACGCTGAAAACTAAGAGAAAAGACGAAATGGTTCAGATCACAAAGGAATTGGAACTTTTAGGTCTTATGTAGAGCAAAACTATACATCAAAAGCATCAAAAATGCGCCGGCTGAAAAAATCAGCGGCGCATTTTTTGCGGTTTCAGACTGTTTTGTTGTATTTGCGCGCTCTGGAGTTTTCCATGTGTTCTGCCATGGCGCGTGCTCCGCTCTCCACGTCGCGTGCCTGGAAGGCTTCAAATATGGCACGGTGTTCTTTCAGAACCGTCGCCAGATAATCCTTGGCGTAGACATTGGAAGGGTCGCAGTATTTCAGATAGACCTGATATGATGACAGCATCTGTTTCAGCATGCGGTTATGCGTTGCATTATAGATGATCTGGTGGAATGCCATGTTGATGCTGAGCATCTTGGCAATATCGTTTTTCATGGTGTAGAACTCCATAAATTCAAATGTTTCTTCAAGTTCTTCCATTTCTTCCTCTGTGATGCGTTCGATAGCCCATTTTACGGCTTGGACCTCATAAATGTTGCGCATTATGTAAAGATCAGCAATGTCCTGACTGGAAAAGCCTATGACGAAGGCTCCGCGGTTGGGAATGTTTTCGATGAGGCCGTCGACTTCCAGCTGGCGCAGTGCCTCGCGGACAGGAGTCCTGCTTACCTTGTATTCATCGCATATTTTCTGTTCTGTAAGTTTAGCGCCAGGTGCAAGCTTGCCGGAAAGGATGTCTTCCTGCAGTTCCGTGTAAAGGTTGCCAGACAGAGGTTTATTTCCGGTTTTACTGTCTTCTAGATATTCAATAACTGACATAATATTCTCTCCTTAAAAATATACTAACTGTATACAATTATATGAGTAAAATACAATTTTGTCAAGGCGAGGTGCCTTGCAAAGGTAAGGAGTGAATAGTATAATCAACACATGGAAAAGAATAAAATCAATAAAATCCTCGATATTTTAGAGGAAACATATCCGGAGGCGGAATGCGCTCTGGATCACATGAACGTATTTCAGCTGATCGTCGCTGTGGCGCTTTCTGCTCAGACTACGGACAAGAGCGTGAACCTGGTAACGCCGGCGCTTTTTAATGCCTATCCTGATGCGTTTGCTCTTGGGGCGGCCTCACCAGAAGATGTCAGCGAATACATCAAGCGCATAGGCATGTATAAGACTAAGTCTCGCAATATCGTAGCCATGGCTAAGATGCTGGCTGAAAAATATAACGGTCAGGTTCCGGATGACTACGACGCGCTGGTAGAGCTGCCGGGAGTAGGGCGCAAGACTGCAAATGTTGTTCTGTCAGTAGGATTCGGACATCAGCGGATAGCCGTTGATACCCATGTCTTCAGAGTTTCTAACCGCATCGGCCTTGTACACGAGAAAGACGTGCTGAAGACAGAACTTGCTCTGATGGAAAACGTGCCGGAGGAACGGTGGTCGAAGACACACCACAGCCTGATTTTTCATGGGCGCAACTGCTGCGCTGCCAGAAAGCCGGACTGTGAAAACTGTCCGATCAGTGAGCTTTGTGAGAAAAATCTATAGAATAGGAAGTATAACAAACATCAAAAAACGTCCTGTCAGCAGGACGTTTTTCAATGCATAATTCAATTTTGCTTTGAAGGGCTACGCGTTTTTGCCGCAGCAGTTCTTGTATTTCTTGCCGCTTCCGCACGGGCACGGGTCGTTGCGTCCCGGCTTCTTTTCTACGTGCACGGTCCTTGAACGTCTGTACTCCTTGAGGATATCCTGCATCTCGTCTTCAGTGAAGACCTGAGCCCATTCCTCCAGGCTGAAGAGATGTGAAGCGTCGACTTTGAACATGTTGAACAGCAGTGTCCTGAAGTCGATGTCAAGATCGATCGCCGTGTCGGCACTAACTGCTTCCAGTTCCTCATCAGTGAATTTGTTGTTTAAACTGTCGTTGACTCCGTCGAGAAAACCTGCGAATATAGTCTGAGTGCAGCCATATTTTTCTGCCAGCTCTGAAACAACACCCTTCACGTGTTCAGTGTGATGACTCAGAATATCGGCGTAGATTTTTTCTTCAGCTTCGCTGTATTCTTTCCAGAAAGCCTCAAAAGTTTCATCTGTCTGGCTGTCCAGCAGTTTCTGCCAATCCTTGTAAAGACTCATTTATCTGACCTCCTTAGCAATTGCTATAATATCGCCGACTACTGCGCTTCCTGTAGGAAGGGCGCCGGCGCCTTTACCGTAAAACATGACTTCATCAACAGCGTTGCCTGTGATGTATATGGCGTTGAATTCGTTGGAAACGCCTGCAAGCGGGTGAGTAACAGGAATCTCTTCCGGTTTAACGCTGTATTCCAGATTCCCGTCTTTCATGGAAGCGTGGGCGATGAGCTTGATCTTGCAGTTCCTGGACTTTGCGGCTTCGATATCAGCCATGGTGATCTTGCTGATGCCAGTAGTTGGGATGTCCGTAGGTTTCACATATTTATCAAAGCACAGGGCGATGAGTATGCAGAGTTTGTTGGCCACGTCGATGCCTTCAACATCTGCAGTTGGATCTGCTTCTGCAAAGCCTTTTGACTGAGCGTCTTTCAGCACTTCGTTGTAGTCAGCACCCAGTTCAGTCATTTTAGTCAGTATGTAGTTGGTCGTACCATTGACGATGCCCATGACGTCTGTGAATTCATTGCCGGCTAATGCTTCCTGGATAGCTGTCAGGGCTGGAATGCCGCCGCCGACGCTGGCCTCGAATCTGAAGCTGACACCGTTGTCTTTGGCTGCTTTTGTCAGTTTGTCGAAGTTGGCTGCGACAGCAGCTTTGTTCGGCGTTACGACTGACTTGCCGTGTTCCAGAGCGCTGAGCATGAGGGCTGTCGGACCGTCTATGCCGCCTAGTGATTCAACAACTATATCTATGTCAGGATCGTTCATGATCTCATCTGGGCTGCAGGTGACCATATCGTCAGTAAGCCCAAGAGAATGAACTCTCTCCATGTTCTTTTCCAGTGCTTTTACGACTTTGATCTCGCAGCCGGTGCGTTTGGTAATGAGTTCTCTGTTCATCTGCAGGATCTCATAAGTTCCGCCGCCGACGGTGCCAAGGCCGAGTATTGCAATATTAACTGTTTTCATTGGTATTTGAATCCTCCTTTGAAAAATTATTTACGGTTTTTCCGTGCATTCATAAAATTATACCCTAAATCTATTAATTTGTCTTTAATTTTCGGCAAAAAACATGTATGATTAATGCTGACGGCTGTGCGAGATATGGATCAGCTGTCGATATAAGCCGGAAAGGAAGATGATTATGGCACTACATGTAGTTTTCGTAGAACCAGAGATCCCGCCTAACACCGGGAACATTGCCAGAACATGTGCGGCGACGGACAGCGTCCTGCATCTTGTAAAGCCTCTGGGATTCAATATAGATGACAAAGCTGTGAGAAGGGCAGGTCTGGACTACTGGCCTTACGTAAAGTTAGAGGTGCACGACAGTCTTGATGAATTCATGGAGGAATATGCAGGAAGAAGGATGTTCCTGGCCACTACTAAAGGCGGCATGATGTACACTGAGCCGGAATATCAAGATGAAGACATGATACTCTTTGGCAGGGAAACCAGGGGACTGCCAAGAGATTTCATTGCTGAGCACGCTGAAATGGCAATAAGGATACCTATGAGTGAAAGCACCAGACTCAGGTCATTTAATCTGGCAAATTCTGCCAATATAATTTTGTTTGAAGCTTTAAGGCAATTAGGTTTTCCAGGGTTGAAATAGTACGCTCCATTATGGTATAATATTTGCATACGAAAAGGAACGTGGTAATTATGAAATTAGGCTATGAACTGACAATTGAGCAGACACAGAAATTGTCAATGACTCCGGAACTGATACAGGCTATCCAGATCCTCCAGTACAATAATCTTGAACTTAATGATTACATTCAGAAGGAACTGCTGGAAAATCCTGTTTTGGAATCGGAAAAATCGGATAACGTTAAGGAAATCGACATCAGGGACAAGATAGTTGAGGCAAATTACGATGAAGCCAGCTATAAGCAGTGGGAGTATTCCCCTGACGATGATGAAAACGATTATACGTATGAACAGTACGTATCGGAAGAGGACACTCTTTCCGATTATCTTTTGATGCAGCTTGAACTTTCCAATCTTAAAGGGAAAAAGCTCAACATCGGCAGATATATCATTGAGGCTCTTGATGACAACGGTTATCTGACTCTTTCCATTGAGGAAGTAGCCCAGGCAACTCACTCCGCAGTGGGTGAGGTAGAAGACGTTCTTAATTTCATACAGACATTCGACCCATGCGGAGTCGGTGCCAGAAACCTTAGCGAATGTCTTATCATTCAGCTGGCCTCCAAAGGACTGCTGACCGATGAGATAGAATATATTATCGATAACATGCTGGAAAGTCTCGCAGAGAACAAAATAGCTCTGATAGCCAAGACTGTGGGCCTGAAGAATCAGGAAGTGCAGGAAATCGCTGACCTGATAAGGACTCTGGAACCAAAGCCGGGCAGGCTGTTTGCTTCCGGAGACACTACACGCTACGTCGTACCGGACATTTATGTTGAGGAAATAAACGGCGAATATGTGGTGACGACTAATGATACCAGCGTACCTAAACTTATGGTAAGTTCTTACTACAGCAAGCTTTCCAAGCAGGCTGCTGAGGACGATGAACTCAACAAGTATCTTACAGACAGATTCAATTCTGCGGTTTGGCTCATTAAGAGCATTGAGCAGCGGAAACAGACTATTTACAATGTTGCAAGCTCGGTAGTAAAATACCAGCAGGAGTTTTTCGAGAAAGGCGAGAGGTTCATGAAGCCGCTGACTCTAAGGCAGATCGCCGATGAGGTAGGCATTCATGAATCAACAGTCAGCCGTTCCATAAACGGCAAGTATATGCAGAGCCCAAGGGGAGTATTTGAACTAAAATACTTCTTCACAAGCGGTGTTTCTTCAGACGACGGCGAAGGTGTTTCTTCAAATAGCGTCAAGTATCTCATAAAAGAGATAATTGACGGTGAGGATCCGAAGAGTCCGTTCAGTGATCAGGACATGGTCGAGCTGCTGAAGGAAAAAGGCATAGACATTTCCCGCAGGACTGTAGCCAAGTACAGAGAAGGAATGAACATACTATCGTCATCAAAGCGCAGACGCTTTTGATATAGAATAACTTAATACAATAAAGACTGATTTTTAATTTGAGGAGGAAATGGAGATGTCAATTAAAGTTGGTATTAGCGGATTCGGAAGGATTGGCAGAGTAGTGATCAGAGCGGCTATGGATATGCATGACATAGAGATAGCCGGAATCAACGTGAGGAATGCAGACCTGGATTATATGGTCTACATGCTGAAGTACGATACCATATTTGGAAGATTCCCGAAAAGCCTGGAGACGTATGATGAAGGTATCATCATAGATGGAAAGAAAGTACCAGTTTACAGTGAATCTGAAGCAAAGAACATTCCTTGGGACAGATGCGGAGCTGAGTACATCGTCGAGGCAACGGGCGCTTATACTACTACAGAGAAGGCTATGGATCATGTCCATGCAGGAGCCAAGAAGGTAATTATTTCAGCACCTGCCAAGGATAAGACGACTCCTACCTTTGTATACGGAGTAAACTCCGACAATTACACCAAGGACATGGACGTTGTTTCCAACGCTTCCTGCACTACTAACTGTCTGGCACCTCTTTGCAAAGTAATAGAGGACAATTTCGGCATTGATCAGGGACTTATGTCAACGATCCATTCTGCAACAGCTAAGCAGAAGGTAGTCGATGCCCGTTCACTGAAAGACTGGAGAACAGGAAGAAGCGTATTCGGAAATATAATCCCGTCATCAACAGGGGCTGCCAAGGCCGTTGGTCTGGTAATTCCGTCACTGGCAGGCAGAATGACAGGTATTTCATATAGAGTGCCGACGGCAGACGTTTCAGTAATCGACCTGAACATACTTCTGAAGAAGTCAGCATCATATGAGGATATCTGCAGAGCTGTAAAGCATGCTTCAGAAACTTCACTTCATGGAGTCATCGAATACATTGACGACGAGGTAGTATCAGGAGATTTCGTCGGTGATGCACATACATCGATCTTTGATGCAAGAGAAGGCATCGAGCTGAACGACAAGTTCTTCAAACTGATAGCTTTCTACGACAATGAGTTTGGATATTCAAGCAAGACACTGGAACTTATTAGACACATGTATGAAGTAGACAACGCCAAATAAATATTAACGCCAAATAGCAAATTAAGCAGCAGAGCGTACATGAAGCCACAGAAGAGGGAGGATTGTACCATGCTGCTTATATAATATTACAAAGAGAAAGGAAATTGACATGAAAAAAACAGTAAGGGATATCAATGTCAGCGGAAAAAAGGTCATCGTAAGATGTGATTTCAACGTTCCGCTTAAAGACGGAACAATCACTGATGATACAAGGATCACCGCTGCAATGCCTACGATCAGTTATCTTGTTGAGCACGGAGCTAAAGTTATCCTCATGTCTCATCTTGGCAGACCTAAAGGAGAGGCTAAACCAGAGTTCAGCCTTAAGCCTGTGGCAGACAGACTGGAAGAACTTATGGGTAAGAAGATCATCTTCATCAGCTGCCCTGAGGTAGTAAACGACGAGGTTAGATCCGCAGCAGCGGATTTGAAAGACGGGGACGTAATGCTATTAGAAAACGTCCGCTACAGAAAAGAAGAAACAGAAAACGGAGCAGAATTCTCCAAAGAGCTGGCATCGCTGGCTGAGATCTTTGTTCAGGAAGCATTTGGAACAGCTCACAGAGCGCATTCCTCAACAGCTGGCATTGCGGATTATCTGCCGGCAGTATCAGGATTTCTGATTGAAAAGGAAGTAAAATTCCTGGGCAACGCCGTAGAAGATCCGCAGAGACCTTTTATCGCCATACTTGGCGGTGCAAAAGTAGGTGACAAAATACCAGTTATTGAAAACCTGCTGAAAAAGGTCGATACGCTGATCATCGGCGGAGGCATGAGCTTCACGTTCTTCAAAGCTATGGGTCTGGAAATCGGCACATCTATACTTGATGAGGCAAGCGTTGAGCTGGCTGCAGAGCTGATGAAAAAGGCTGAAAAAGCAGGAATAAAAATGCTTCTGCCGGTAGACGTTGTCGTTGCTTCAGAATTCAGCAACGAAGCTGCGAAGAAGGTAGTCAGCCGTGATGCTATCCCTGCTGACATGATGGGAATGGACATAGGTCCTGAGACTATCAAGCTCTACGGAGAGACTATCAAAACTGCTAAGACAATTATCTGGAACGGACCAATGGGCGTTTTTGAGATGCCTTCTTTCGAGACAGGTACCAGAGCTGTTGCAGAATTCATGGCTGCCAGTGACGGTATCACGATTATTGGCGGAGGCGATTCAGCAGCAGCAGTAGAGCAGTTCGGACTTGCTGACAAGATGACACATATTTCAACAGGCGGCGGAGCTTCCCTTGAATACCTTGAGGGTAAAGTACTTCCTGGCATTGCCGTAATAGAAGATAAGTAAGGAGATAACTATGAGTATGAGAATGCCTTTGATAGCTGGAAACTGGAAAATGTATAAGACCAGGAAGGAAGCTGTTGAATTTGCGGAAGAGTTTAAAACGTTATATAAAGATACTGATGTACGCGCTGCAATATGCGCACCGTTCACCCAGCTTGAGGCTCTGGTAGAGGCTTTTGCTGGAACAGACATCGGCGTAGGCGCACAGAACGTGCATTTTGAGGATGAAGGTGCCTTTACAGGAGAAATTTCACTGGCAATGCTGAAGGAAATCGGCGTGGATTACTGCATCGTTGGTCATTCTGAAAGAAGACAGTATTTCGGTGAGACAGATGAGACGGTAAATTTGAAGCTGAAAAAACTGCTGAGAAACAGCGACATCACTCCAATTTTGTGCGTTGGAGAGAACCTTCAGCAGCGTGAATCCGGCGATGCAGAGAAGGTCGTAAAAGATCAGCTGGCAAAAGATTTTGACGGATTAAAGGCTGATGAAGCAGCCGGAACGGTCATAGCATATGAGCCGATCTGGGCCATAGGCACTGGCAAGACTGCAACGCCTGAGCAGGCAGAAGAGATGTGTGCTCTGATCAGAAAGCAGATCGAAGATATGTACGATGAAGATACTTGTGACAATGTTATCATCCAGTATGGTGGAAGTGTAAAACCAGAGAATGCGACGGAAATCATGAATATGGACGAAATCGACGGAGCTCTCGTTGGAGGAGCAAGTCTGGTTCCTGCAAAATTCATGGATATAATCAACTTCTAAGGAAAAAGCCCTTGATTTTTATAACCTGATATGATAAAGTTAAATGGTTAAAATTAAAGGAGGAGACACATGAATACAGTTTTGATGGTAATTCTTGCTGTAGTATGCGCAATCGTAATCGCGAGCGTCCTTCTTCAGTCCGGAAACAGTGACGGATTATCCGGCTCTATTGCCGGAGGTGCTGAGCAGTTGTTCGGCAAGAAGAAGAGCAGCGGATATGACGCCATACTAAATAAAATCACTATAGTAAGTTCAACAGCGTTCATCGTATTATCACTTGTGATAGTAGCGCTGGCTCAATAGTCAATTTTTTATATTTTATATATTCGCTATGTTTAAGAGGCAATTCCTTGCCTCTTAAACTTATTTTTTAAATAGCGAAAAAGGAGGTATTATATGTTACAAATTGTTGCTCCTGTTTGTGCTGCGATCGCTTTGATTGTGGCGTTTTGCCTGGCATCATGGATCAAAGGCGCTAACGAGGGAAACGACAGAATGAAAGAAATTTCAGGATTTATCAGGGAAGGTGCTTTTGCTTTCTTAAGAAGAGAGTATAAGTTCATGGCAGTAGTAATCATCGTACTGTTCCTGGCAATCACCATTGCAATCGACCCTGTGACCGGCGTCCTGTATCTGTGCGGCGCACTGCTTTCAGTAATGGCAGGATTCTTCGGAATGAATGTTGCTACACGCGGAAATGTCAGAACGGCTAATGCCGCAATGGAATCAGGCATGCCTAAGGCACTGAAGATCGCCTTCAGAAGCGGATCAGTAATGGGTCTGTGCGTTGCAGGCCTCGGACTTTTAGGTCTGGGTCTCGTATTCTGTGTATTAGACCTTGCTACACTGGTTCAGTGCGTTACCGGTTTCGGATTTGGTGCTTCGTCAATGGCTCTATTCGGAAGGGTCGGCGGCGGAATCTATACTAAGGCTGCAGACGTTGGTGCTGACCTTGTTGGTAAGGTTGAAGCAGGAATCCCTGAGGACGACCCAAGGAACCCGGCTGTAATAGCTGACAACGTAGGAGACAACGTAGGAGACGTTGCAGGAATGGGATCTGACCTGTTTGAGTCATATGTTGGTTCAATCATTTCAGCAATCACACTGGCTGCAGTTGCAGTTCAGAACGCTCCAGCAAATGCTACATTTACAGAAGCTACAGCAGCAATATTCCCGCTTATTCTTGCTGCTATCGGCATCATTGCATCAGTAATAGCCATTCTCATGGTAAGAGGAAATGATAAGGTTAGCCCTGCTAAGTCACTTAACATGGCAACATATATCAGCGGAGTCATTGTGATCATCGGATCAATAATCCTCAGCAAGCAGATGCTTGGTTCACTGAACTACGCATGGGCTATCATCGCAGGACTTGTTGTAGGTATCGCAATCGGCAAGATCACAGAGATCTACACTTCCGCAGATTACAAATCAGTAAAGAAGATAGCTGAACAGTCACAGACTGGTGCAGCAACTACTATCATCAGCGGACTTGCTACTGGAATGCTTTCCACAATGTGGCCAGTTCTCTGCATTGCAGCTGGCATCTGGGTAGCTTACACATATGCAGGCGTTTACGGAATCGCACTGGCTGCTGTAGGAATGCTTTCAATCACAGGAATCACCGTAGCAGTAGATGCTTATGGTCCTGTATCAGATAACGCTGGAGGAATCGCTGAAATGGCAGACCTTCCTGAAGGCGTAAGAAATATTACAGACAAACTTGACGCAGTTGGAAATACTACCGCTGCCATTGGTAAGGGATTCGCTATCTGTTCCGCAGCACTTACAGCTCTTGCACTCTTCGTAGCATATGCTGAAGTTGCCGGAATCACAGCAATCAGCTTGCTTGACCCTATCGTAATCATTGGACTGTTCATTGGAGCTATGCTCCCATTCCTGTTTACGGCTCTGACAATGAGCTCTGTAGGTAAGGCAGCCAACCAGATGATCGAAGAAGTTAGAAGACAGTTCAGAGAAGACAAGGGCATCATGGAAGGAACTTCCAAGCCTGACTATGCAAGATGCGTAGACATCTCAACTAAAGCTGCTCTTACTGAAATGATCGTTCCTGGCCTGATGGCTATCATAGTTCCAGTTGTTGTAGGATTCGTTCTTGGTTCTGTAGCTCTTGGCGGAATGCTTGCCGGAGCACTTACTGCCGGCGTTCTCATGGCTATCATGATGGCTAATGCAGGCGGAGCTTGGGACAATGCTAAGAAATATGTTGAAGAAGGACATTACGGCGGCAAAGGTTCAGAGACTCATCACGCTACTGTTGTTGGAGATACTGTAGGCGATCCGTTCAAAGATACATCCGGACCTTCAATCAACATCCTGATCAAACTCATGACAATCGTTTCACTGGTATTTGCACCACTATTCGGTTCAGGCCTGATTGGTTAGTTAAGTAATTATTGGTGGCTGTCCTGCGGCGAACATATCGACCGGGACAGCCATTTTTTTCTTTTTTCAGGAGGCTTATCAGATGGCAAAGAAAGAAAAGGATATAAAGACTAATGCCGTCCGAATGGTTGAGACGGCGGGAATAGATTATCAGCTGAAGGCATATGATACCGGCGGTGAATTCCACGACGGCCTTTCAATAGCTAAGGCTACGGGAACGGATCCCGACATGGTTTTCAAGACACTGGTACTTGTAGGCCATAGCGGTGAACACTATGTATGCGTGATTCCGGTTGCCGCCGAATTAGATCTGAAAAAAGCCGCCAGGCATTTCGACGAGAAGAGCCTGGAAATGATCCACGTAAAAGAGATCAACGCCTTGACTGGCTACATCCGGGGAGGGTGCTCGCCTGTTGGAATGAAAAAGCTGTTTCCAACAGCTATTGACGAAACTGCACTTCTATTTGATAATATATTCGTTAGCGGCGGCAAGATAGGACTGCAGATGGAACTTGATCCTGAAAAGCTGGCCAGTCTCGTAGGCGGCGATTTCGCCGACCTGGTTAAGTAAGGCCGCAGGGACTGATGAGAATGGAGATTGTTAGAGAGAATGAATAAAACTGTTGAAAAATTCGGCAAGGTGGTAACTGATAAGGTCAGAACCAATCCGGCCATGGCCAGGAGACTTCTGGCAACAGCCTTCAAAGGCTATGCAATGTCTTTGAGACTGCCTGGCAAAAGTCAGGAACTTAAAGCACGGAATTACCTTATGAGCGTTTGCAACAATGCCACGGCACAACCCCTGCTCGACCCGGGCAACAGCGTTATAGTCAGCATTTTTACGCCATGTGAGGTATTCCATGCAATGGGCATGGACGTAGTTTTCCCTGAAGGACTGGGCTGCTATATGACAGCTTCAGCCTGTGAAGAGATATTCATAGATTCTGCAGAGAAGAACGGCATACCAGAAACATTCTGTTCATATCACAAGAACATAATAGGCATGGCTAAGAACGGTGTACTCAGAAAGCCAAAGTTCATAGTAAATACTACGATTGCCTGTGATGCAAATCAGCTGACCTTCAGGTGGCTGGCCGAATACTTCGACGTGCCGCACTTTGTTCTTGATGTGCCAAGGGAAATGACGCCGGAGAATCTCATTTACATGGAGAAACAGCTTCACGACATGACGGCGTTTGTGGAGAAAAATCTTGGCAGAAAAATGGAAAAGTACAAGCTGAGGAAGGTCATGCAGCGGTCTATACGAACGATAGGAAATTACAGAAAGACTCTGATGCTGAAGGCGGACAGGTACGAGCCAACGAGAATGACGTCACACATGATGGACATATTCGCTCTTCATGTTCTGCTCGGCACTAAGGAATCTGATAAATACGCAGCAATGCTCGTAAAGGAAGTTGAAGCACTCCCGAGAGTGAAGAAAGGTGTCAGACTGCTCTGGGTACACACGATGCCTTACTGGGAAACTGCCATGTGCAACATGCTGAACTGCAGCGACAGAGTGGAGATAGTGACCTGCGACATGGATTTCGACGGTCTGATCACGATGAAGTCAAATAAGCCTTATGAATCAATGGCGAAGTGGACCATCAACAACCACTTCAACGGCGGTGCCGAAAGAAGGATAGATAATGTCCTTTATTACGCGAAGCATCTGAACATAGACGGCATCGTTTACTTCTGTCACTGGGGATGCAAGCAGACCATGGGAGCATCAGCACTTGCCAAGACGACATTTGAAAATGAAGGTTTCCCGACCCTAGTTCTTGACGGCGACGGGTGCGACAAGAAAAACCTGCAGGAAGGCCCGATAATCACACGACTTGAGGCATTTATCGAACAGTTGGAAAGCCAGAAAGAAGAGATCAAATGATTGGATATACATGCAAATATACACCCATAGAACTTTTGGCCGGTTTCGGAGGAGAAACATTCCTGCTGAATGACGAGGCGGACAACTTTGATTACGCCCAAAGAGTAAGCCACATCAACCTGTGCAGCCACGCAAAAGCGCTGCTGGAGTATGTGAACGCCCATGGCCTGAAAGAGATAGTGCTCGTCAACTGCTGTGACAGCACGCGCAGAGTCTACGATGTCCTGGCGGAGCAGGGGATGGATTTCATCTACATGATGGATCTGCCGCATGAAAACAACGAATGCAGCCGGCAGTATCTGAAGGCGGAGCTTTTAAAGCTGGCTAAGGCATACGGCCGATACACTGGCAGAAAGTTTGACTATGAACTTTTTGCTGCCAGCTTTGATCAAATGCAGCGTGCATCAAAACCAATGCAGGACTTTATCGCCATCGCCGGCGGGAGGATCAGCGACGGGGTGTTCGACAAAATTGCCGAGCAGACGGGCATGCTGACTGTCAATATGACGTGCAATGCCAACCGATGCCTTGACAAGCCGCAAAACCTTCAGAGTGCAGACTTTGATGAAGTCATGGAATGGTACGCAGCAGAACTTTTGTCGCAGATACCATGCATGCGGATGAGTGACGTTGCCAGAAGGCGGGAACTGACTGAAAACCCTTACCTGAAGGGCATAATATACAATACCGTCAAATTCTGTGACTACTACGGATTCGAGTACGAAAACCTTAGGAAAGAGGTCAGCGTGCCGATCACAAAGATAGAGACGGACTTCACCATGCAGTCTTATGGTCAGCTGTCCACAAGGATAGGCGGCTTCCTTGAGAGTATGGGAATGAGCAGCAGCGCGGCAGGCGGCAGCGTAGCGAAAGGGGAAAGCAAAGTGGAAAACACCAAAAATAAAAAAGGTAAATATTTCGCAGGCATCGATAGCGGATCAACGACAACAAATGTTGCCGTAATAGACAGGCACGGAAAAATCGTGGACAGCGTTACGGTAAGGACTGGAGCAAAAGCTCAGCGCGGCGCCGAGAAGGCTTTCGAAGCACTGAAGATACCACGCAGCGAAATTTCCAGCATAGTAGCGACTGGTTACGGAAGGAACAATATCGCCTTTGCTGACGACAGCGTTACGGAGATAACTTGCCATGCAAAGGGCGCGTATTACATAAACGATGAGATCAGAACGATTATCGATATAGGCGGACAAGACAGCAAGGTCATTTCCATAGATGAAAAGGGAAATGTTAAGAACTTCGTCATGAACGACAAGTGTGCAGCAGGGACCGGCAGATTCCTTGAAAATATGGCGAGGGTCCTGGAGATGAGCATAGATGAGCTTTCAACGATTGGACTTTCATGGCATGAAGATCTGACGATATCCAGCATGTGTACGGTTTTCGCCGAGTCAGAGGTAGTATCACTGATCGCTGACAACAAGTCAGTGCCTGACATCGTTCACGGACTAAACAAAAGCGTTGCTGCCAAGACAAGCAATCTGGTCAGCAGGGTCGGTCTCGCAAGCAGAGTCATGATGACAGGCGGAGGCGCAAGGAACAAAGGTGTGGCTGGCTGCATAGAGGACCTGATCGGAGAGAAGCTGATCATACCTGATAATCCGGATCTTTGCGGAGCTATAGGTGCTGCACTGTTCGCAGCAGGCAGATAAACTTCTCGCGTTATAGTGTTTTATTGTAAAAAAAGAGGACATCGCATTTTTATACTAATGCGATGTCCTTTGCTTTTAAACTATTTTATTTGGCTATTACTTGTTTTTCCACTGTGGAGCTCTCTTTTCAAGGAAAGCGCCCATTCCTTCGTTCTTGTCTTCTGAAGCAAAGCATACGGTTGTAGTTTCAACTTCCAGTCTGCTTGCTGACTTCAGATCCATGTCAAAACCGTTGTTGATAGCAGTCTTGGCAGCGGCAATAGCGATAGGAGCTTTGGAAGCAATCGTCTTAGCAACTTTTTCTGCAGTTTCCAGCAGCTCTTCAGGTGCAACGACTTTTTCAACAAGTCCGATCCTGTAAGCCTCTTCAGCATTGATCATTTCAGCCGTATAAATAAGATATTTAGCCATGCCTTTGCCAACAAGCCTTGAGAGTCTCTGTGTTCCGCCGAATCCCGGGATGATGCCCAGACCAACTTCAGGCTGTCCGAACTTAGCCTTCTCAGAAGCGATCCTTATGTCACATGCCATAGCCAGTTCACATCCTCCGCCAAGTGCGAAGCCGTTAACTGCTGCTATGAAAGGCTTAGCCATCTGGTCGATGGTATTCATGACTTCGTGTCCTGCAGCCATCATTGCGCGTCCTTCAACAGCGTTGAGCTTGCTCATCTGAGCGATGTCAGCTCCAGCAACGAATGCCTTGCCTTCGCCAGTCACGATGACTGCCTTTACTGCATCATCAGCCTCAATAGTTCCAAGAACGTCTTTAAGTTCCTTCAGAACGTCTGTGTTCAGTGCGTTCATTGCCTGCGGACGATTGATGGTTATGTAACCGATGTTTTCTTTAACTTCGTATTTGATATTCTCGTACATTTCAAAAACTCCCTTTCTTACGCAAATGTAATTCAAATTGACTCTGTTAACAATATAACATTTTACATTTGTTTTTTCAACCCTTCTAAGGCGTTCTTGACTGGCGGAAGTGAAATAATTACAACCGTGATAGCTGCTTCAACTGCAAGATATGTAAGATTGTACCACAGTGACCAGGTAACGGCGTTGAAATTTGATGGCGCATAAGACCCGAAAAATACAATTCCGGAAACAACAGCACAGATATACCTGCAGAGGACACCGAATAAATATCCCTTCGTTAATCCTGACTTCATGTTCCTGAAGATGCCGCCCATGCCCATAGCGCCGAAAGCGATAGGGTAGTCCAGCAGCAGCTGTACCGGATGAATGACATAAGGCCCGAAAATAAGATTAAGCAGACCAACGCACATTCCGGCCATTACTCCGCGGCGCGTGCCGAGCAGATAGGCGCAGAGAGCGATTGGCAGCATGGAAAGCGCCGTTATCGAACCGCCCTGAGGCATTGAAAAGAGTTTGATCTGTCCCAGCCCGAGAGAAAGGGCGATCATCAGCGCGGAAATCGTCAGCGCCTTAGTGTTGACTCTCTTGTCTGATCCTTTTTTTGGCAGAATGATGATGATGAAAAACACGATGATGACAGCGATTACGATGACCTGTCCCCGTGTCGACTCAAAAAATGACTGTAAGTTTTGATACATAAAAAAACCTCCTTCAAAGTAGGAGGGGAACTCATAAAGTAATTATTCTTCTGAAATAATCGCTTCCCTACGGCAGTATTAACTGCATCAGGTTATGAGGGTTGGGTCACGTATGTGACCGTCTCAGCTTCAGCTCCCCTAGCTCGAGTATTATACTATTACTCTTTATCTCAATTGTCAACCATGCATTTGATTGTAGCCAAAATTTTCCATAACGGCAGATCAGTTGTCGCTTGTCTGCATGACCAGCAGCCTTCCGCCTGTAAAATCGACCAAAGCCTCGTCTCCGCGGATTTCATTGCTGATGCCTAAGGTTGTGTCGTCAGTCAGCAAATGGCAGCAAAGCGGGTATTTGACGCCTTTGATCGTCAGGCCTGTAACAGGGCCGCCGTAAGCCGTAACGCTTAGATAATGGTAGCCTAAGGCTTTTATGGAATATGAGCCTGCAGGCAGCATGTAAACCAGATTCTGTCCGTCTACAAAGGCGAGACGTTTAAGCTTGCCGCAGTATTTGGCCAGCATGCCGATGTTTCCCATAGCGTGATCAAAACGGCCGCCCAATCCGCCGATGACGGTTATGTCCGCAAAGCCGCGGCTGACCGCCAGGTCGATGGCTGCCTCGCTGTCTGTCATGTCTTTCTCTGTCGGCAGTTTGATGACGTCAGCGTTTTCTGGCTGCTTCATAGAGTCATAGTCTCCTATGAGGACGTCTGCTCTGACTCCCAGTTCCACTGCCCTCATAAGTCCGCCGTCGGCGCATATCACGCAGTCGAAATCGCTGTCTTTAATTTCTATTTTTTCACTGGCATCAACGTGTGAGGTGACGATCAGTGCTTTACTGTTATTCATTGTCATGAATCCACGCTCCAATTTAAGTTTGTAATTGCATTAAGAATATTATATAATAGACGAGGAATTATTAAAAGGAGGATTTTGAGATGAATAATATTATTGTCAGGGAGTCATGCAGCGACATCCGCGGAATTGCAAGGACTGCACTGAAGGACCACTGGAAGGAAGTATTTGCCGGCGTGCTGGTGTTTTACCTGCTGCTGACGCTGATGCCGGAGATTCTGACATGGCTGCTTCCGTCCAAACAGATGGATACAGGCGATATAACGATTTTTAACACGACGATACCTAATTACGGAGCTCAGACCAGTTCAGGGGAGTTGTCATACTCAGCAAGTCTCTACACGATCTTTTTGACAGGTGCGTTTACGGTAGGTCTGTCAAGTTTCATGCTTGCATTCTTCCGCAAGAAGGACATCAATCCCGGATACGTTTTCAACGGTTTCGGTTTCTATATGAAGACTTTTGGACTGTTTCTTCTGTATTGCTTATTTGTTTTCCTATGGACGCTTCTTCTGATCGTTCCTGGAATCATCGCTACTTTTGCATACAGCCAGGCGTTCTTCCTTATGGCTGACAACCCGGAAATGGGCTGCGGTGAGGCACTGAAAAAGTCCAAGATGATGATGTACGGCAATAAAGGTAAATACTTCCTGCTTGAGCTCTCGTTCATTGGATGGTTGCTCCTTGCCAGCATTCCGACAGGCATAGGCAGTTCGTTACTTGCCAACGGTGGAATCACTGGCGGCCCTATATACATAATAGTTTGCGACATTATTCTGATGCTGCCTATGGTGGTAGTGATAGAATATGTCGTTACAGCACAGACAGCTTTCTATGAGCTGGTTACAGGGAATCTGTCAGCAAGACCTGATCCAAGTCAGTATAACTACTATCAGGATGACATTCGCAGGGGACCTGGGGTAGACAATTTCTATAACAATCAGAACGGCTACGGTCAGCAGAATGGTTACGGTCAGCCGCAAAACAACGGCTACGGTCAGCAGAACGGCTATGGTCAGCCGCAAAACAGCGGCTATGGCCAGCAGAACGGCTACGGTCAGCAGCAGACACCGGTTCAGCCAGCAGAGTCAGCACCAGCTGAAACTCCGGAAGTGCCGCTAACGCCAGTGGCTCCAGCTGAAACGCCGCAGGCAGATCAGAATGACAACGGAAATGAAAACCAGTAATATATCAGATGAATTATATGCATTCCTTAAGGAGTGCGGTGCAGATCTGGTGGATTCGCAGACCTGAGTCACATTATTAATTAAAAGAGCTTTCGCCAGCTGCGGAAGCTCTTTTTTATGCTTATCTGATTTTCTCTATAACTTGCTTAATGTCTTCAGGCAGGTCGCATGTAACGGTCAGCCGTTTGCCTGTTGCCGGATGGTCGAAAGAAAGCTTGAAGGCGTGCAGAGCCTGGCGATCCAGCAGATCGGGGTTATAGCCACCATACAGGTAATCGCCAACTAGCGGATGTCCAAGATGTGCCATGTGAACTCTTATCTGATGGGTCCTGCCGGTTTCAAGCAAAAGTTCCAGCATGGTGTAGCCGCTGCCCTTTGGGAAGCGTTCAAGGACCTTGGCATGTGTAACGGAAGGGTTGCCGCCTTCTTCAACCGGGATCACGCCGCGCTCAACTTTTTCAGGGTCTGGCCGGCCGATGGGCAGATCAACTGTGAATGAATCCTCGTCAACTATGCCGTTAACGATGGCGATGTAGCGTTTTTCTGTTTCACGTGCGCGCATCTGCTTGGACAGATTGTCCTGGGCGTTGGAATTTTTTGCTACGATCAAAAGTCCTGAGGTGTCCATATCCAGCCTGTTGACGAATCTGATCTTGAATGTCTGGTTCGTATCGGCCATATACTTCATGATGCCGTTGGCGATTGTATGGGCAGGATGCCCTTTGGTCGGGTGTACGATTATGCCTGGCTGCTTGTTGATTATCAGAAGGTCGTCGTCTTCATATACTGGAGTGATCGGAATGTCTTCCATAGGAAATTCGCTTTTTTCGTCAGGCAGCCTGACGGAGAGCTCGTCGCCTTCTTCGGGGACGATCCATCCTGCGGTTTTTTCACCGTTGAGATAGACCAGGTCCTGATACTTCAGTTTGGTCCGGAGTCTGGAGGAGAAGTTGAACTTCTGCCTCAGAAGCGTCTTTACTGGAATACCATTGTCTTCTTTAGTTACTGTGTATCTGAAATCTGCCATATTACCTCTTGATTCTATAAAAACTTGGTCTTAACTTTGGTCCAGAAGTCGTAGGACTCGAATCGCATCAGGTTGACGGACACGTCGGAGTAGGTGACTTCCATTTCGTCGATTTTCTTGTATTCTACTGCATAGCCGTCGTAGACGATGCAGATCGTGCTGCTTTCATCCATGTCAGGGACCACGCCGAGACGCAGGTCGGAAGGAAGCATGATGCTGGAAGTAAATGATCTGTAGGCTGTGGTGTTCATTGGTGCAATAGGTGTTACCTGAAGCACATTGAGCCTTGGGTCAACGATACTGCCGCCTAAAGAATAGTTGTAGGCAGTACTTCCGGCAGGTGTTGCAATCAGAAGGCCGTCTCCGCTGAATCTCTCAATGAAGCTACCTCCGATGGAGATGTTCAGGTGGATGGAGTAGGAAGCATTGCCGCGGATAAGGACTTCATTGAGTCCTGTATGTTCGTGGTAGACGCCGCCAGTCTTCACTCTGATCTTAACTGTTGACAGAGGCTGCAGTGCATAGCGGCCCTGTGTGTAATTGAATATGAAGTCGTCTAACTGAGTAGGCATGATCTCCTGAAAGAAGCCAAGATGACCGGTATTGATACCGATGATCGGCATCTGCGGAAAATCAAAGCGGTGTATTGTCTCCAGAAAGGTGCCGTCACCGCCAATACAGACGAGAAGGTCAGCACTGTCATCATACTTAGTTAGTATGGTGAAGCCTGAATTGTCCAGCTTGTCACGCAGTTTCTTTTCTGTTTTCTTAGAAGTGGAACTCTCGTTGGAGTATATAAATATCTTCTTTTCCATAGCTTATTCAAAACTCTTTTCAAATTCGTCGACCAGGGCTGAGAAAGTAGTCATGGCCATCTCAATAGGTTCTTTGCTGCTCATGTCTACGCCAGCGATCTTCAGGAGTTCAACAGGGTAGTCGCTGCTGCCGCGTTTCAGAAAATCAAGGTATGCATCTCTGGCTGGAGCGCCTTCTTCCAGTATCTTCTTGGAAATAGCCGTCGCTGCCGAATATCCGGTAGCATACTGATATACATAGAAAGCTCTGTAAAAATGCGGGATACGAGCCCATTCGTATCTGATGTAATCGTCAGGGGCAAGAGCTTCACCAAAGTAACGGGTATTAAGCTTGTCGTATTCGCTGCAGAGCCAGTCAGCCGTAAGGCTGCCGCCATCTTCAACGTATTTGTGAGCCGTGGCTTCAAATTCTGCAAACATTGTCTGACGGAAGAGAGTCGTACGGAATTCTTCCAGATACATATTGAGCAGATACCGTCTCATGTCCTTGTCTGTTTCCTTGTTCAGCAGGTATTTCATAAGCAGAGACTCGTTGACAGTTGAAGCTACTTCTGCGGTGAATATAGAATGATCTCCATAAGCAAATGGTTCATACCTTCTGGTGTAATATGAGTTCATTGAATGTCCCATTTCGTGGACGAGAGTGAAGACGTCCTGCAGGGTGCTGTCAAAGTTCATCAGTATGTACGGGTAACTGTCATATGAACCAAAACTGTAGGCTCCGCTGGTCTTGCCTTCATTTTCCATGACATCGATCCATCCCTGGGAAATGCCTTTATTGACCTGATCCAGATAAGCCTGACCCATTGGAGCAAGGCCCTCGTTCATGATGGATACAGCTTCTTTGAATGTCACTTCGCGCTTAGGAAGCTCGACTACAGGAACATATACATCGTACATTTTCAGCACGTCAACGCCGAGAAGCTTTTTCCTTAAGGCGATGTACTTATGAAGGGCAGGCAGGTTTTCGTTTACTACAGAAACCAGGTTATCGTAAACCGATTCCGGGATGTTGCCGCCGGAAAGGGCAGAAGCCCTTGAGGAATCGTATTTTCTGATCCTTGCACCGACTACATCTGTCTTTACGTTGTAGCTATAGGCCGTGGCAATGGTATTTATGAGGCCTTTATATGATTCATAGACAGTTGTGTAGGCTGCCTTCCTCACTTCGCGGTCATGTGACTGCATGAAGCTTATATAGTTGCCATGAGTGACCTCTACTGTATCACCGTTCGTGTCGGTGATAGTACCGAATTTAAGGTCGGCGTTATTCAGCATTGTGAAGATCGTGCCAGAGGCATCAGTGACTTCACTTACCTGAGCCAGTATTTTTTCTTCTGCGCTGGAGAGGACATGCTGCTGTTCACGGATCAGATCTTCGATCATGAAGCGGTAAACAGAGAGGGCAGGCTCTTCCTTCAAATATTTCCTGAGGGTATCTTCGCCAGCTTCCACCATTTCCGGTGTCATAAAGCTCATGGCGGCGGATACCTTGGCGATGACCATGTTTACCTTGTCATGCATTGCCTGCTGAGTTGGATCACCGTTGTTTTCGTCCAGCTTCATGCGAGCATAGACATAGGCACGCTCCAGCTTCTGCCAGATGGCGTCCTTTTCTTTCAGTGCATCGGCAAGACTTAAGGCGCTGTCTGCCACATGTCCCTGTCTGCCGGAAAAGGCCTCCGTTTTAGCCATTATTTCATCTATATCACTGTTCCAGGCCTCAGCGTCCTTGTACATTGCTTCTATATTCCATTTGTACGTGCTGTCTATTTCATCACGTGTTTTTAATTTTCTTGTTCCCATTTGTATCTCCCTTGTAGTATAATGATTTCTGATGAATAGTATAGCACACATTTGAAAGGAATTACAATGGATAACAGGCCTATTGGCTTTTTTGATTCCGGAGTCGGGGGCATTACCAGCATACCGCACGTCATGAAAATGATGCCCGATGAAAAGATCATTTTTTTTGGAGATACGGCGCGTACGCCATATGGTTCCAAATCACCTGAAACAATAAAGACTTTTGCACGTCAGATCACTGATTTCCTGGCAAAAAACAACGTAAAGATGATAGCCATAGCCTGTAATACGGTAAGCGCTACATGCCTTGAAGATCTTAGGGCACTCCATCCGGACATACCGGTGATCGGCACCATTTCGCCGACATCCAAGGTAGTTTCTAAGGTGTGTACCGAGGATGACAGGATAGGAATCATCGCCACGAGCGCCACTGTAAAATCAGGTGCATATGAAAAGAAGATACGCGAGCTCAGGCCTGAACTTAAACTGTTCTCCAAGGCCTGTCCGGCTTTCGTGCCGCTTATAGAAGAGGGCATCATCGACAACGAGATCATGGATCTGACAATCAAATATTACCTTGACGATTTCATCAGGGACAACGACATCAACACTCTGGTGCTAGCCTGCACGCACTATCCGCTGATCAGCGGCAACCTTGAAAGGCTGTATCCGGGGATCAAAGTCATCAGCTCGTCAAAGGAGGTCGCTACTGCCGTGGAAATCGAGCTTCGCCAGCGCGATATGCTTGCCGGAGGCTTTGATGCATACGACATCACCGGAGAGGCAGACGCAGGAAGCAGACAGAACGTTTTCTTTGCCAGCGACCTGTCTGAGAATTTTGTCAAAATGATAAGAAGAATACTTGGAGAAGATGAGGAGCAGCTCAACATCAGATTCAAGAATCTAGATATATAACAGAGGAGAATAATAATGGATAAAGACGCTTTATTTGAAATGCTTGATATTGAAAGCGGTGAGGATTTCCAGTACTTTGAGAACTTTGCTGAACTGGTCGAGTATGACGGAGACATTGACAGTGGAGTCATGTACGAACTCATTGGTGACGTGGACATGAAGACCTTTGCTGAACTCTTCGAAAGCTATTTCTATGATACGACTGATCATCTCCCCGATGACGCGGTGGATCTGTACACATTGATGGACAACATAAAAAGGGTACTGATCGGAATATCTGAATCGGTACGTCAGGGCGATGAAGATGGTATCGTTAGACTTTCTGATGAACTCAACCGTTTCAGACTGTGGTATTCTGCGGATGCCAGTGTTGAGTGCGTAGATGGAGATTCAGGCGAAGTCGAATATATGACTGTCAGGGATGCAATCGCTGCTGCCAGAGCGGAACAGCTAGACAAGAGCGAGCACAGGTTCGACTTCAGTGATGCGCTGGAATATGAACTGGACGAGTTCATGATGACCTATGCCGACATGGCAGACGGGGAAGAGGAAGAAAGTGAACAATAAGACAGACTACAAAAAAGGGCTGACCGGCATCCTTTGCTGCGAACTGATCTGGGGCATGCTCCCGATTTACTGGCAGTCACTGAGGCCGATCGACTCTTTTGTCATAATCATGTACAGAGTTGTGCTGATGGCACTGTTCTGCTACATTGTTACGGCTTTCCGCATGAAAACACCTAAGGTCTTCGGACCGATGTTTGCAGGGAGGAAGGCTTTTTTGACTTATTTTGCGGCGGGCATAGTCATCATGTTCAACTGGAGTCTATACATCTGGGCGGTAAATGCGAATTATGTCATACAGACAGCTATGGGCTACTATCTGGAGCCGCTTATCGTATGCCTCTTTGGAGTCGTGCTGTATAAGGAAAAGGCAAATAAATGGAAGGTCACGGCCTTTCTTTTTGCATGCGCTGGCATTGCCGTAATGATAATCGGATACAGGCAGGCGCCTTTGATAGCCATCGGACTTGCCGTCTCGTTTGCAATTTATGCAGCTATAAAAAAAAGCGTTTTTCTGGATCCGCTGCAGTCTATGCTCTATGAGACGATACTGCTGATGCCGCTTTGCGCGATAGGTGCAATATACATGGAGATAAACGGCAATGGCGCTTTCGGCAACGCTGCCGGATACAAGATCGCACTGCTGGCTCTGGCAGGAGTATGCACGGCGGCACCACTGGGGCTTTTCTCTTTTGCAGCTAATAAAATGCCGCTGATCACCATCGGCATGCTTTCATACTTATCGCCGTCGCTGTCTCTTATTCTTGGCATATTCATCTTGAAGGAAGACTTCGACGCGGTGCAGTTTTCTGCTTTTGCAATAATCTGGGTGGGACTTGTGTTTTTTACCCATGGAGAGATATCGGATTACAGGCGCAGCAGAAATGCCTTGGATCCAGGGCAGGATAATTCGCGGACAGATTGACGGGAGGAACGTATTGTTGAGCGAAATCAGCGGAGTAAACAATAAAATAGAAAGTGCAGCGTCAGATAAGAAGTCAGTAAAGCAGCTGAGTTTCGTATCCGTAGCAGTCATGTACGTCGGTGCCATCATGGGTGCCGGATTTGCTTCAGGCAGGGAAGGATGGCAGTTTTTCGGGCTCTTTGGCGACAAGGCCTATATTGGCATAACACTGTCTGGCGTGCTGTTCATACTGTTTGGAATGATGGTCAGTTATATTGCAAGAAAAAAAGGCACTTGGGACTTGGGCAGGATCATCGTACCCGGTGACAGCCATTTGCTTTCAGAGATCGTGGGCTGGATCGTGGCACTTCTGCTGTACACTATTATTATTTCCATGTCAGCTGCCGGAGGATCGTTGCTAAATCAGGTATTTAGCCTGCCTAGAGCCGTAGGCGGAATCATCATCGTTGTACTGGTAATGATAACGGTATTCGGCAACTTCAGCAGACTTGAGAGGGTGTTTCGGCTAATCATTCCCATACTTTTTGCCATTGATATACTCTGCTGCGTGCTGGCTCTGTTTGCCAATATAAATGAAAGCGGTGCAACGTCTGGCTATGAGCCTGCTTCAATGGCGCCTAACTGGTTTCTTGCGGCGTTCATATTCGTTTCATATAACATACTGGGGACGATCCCAGTCATAGCCGAGGCATCAGTCAAATCAAAAGACATGAAGAACGGGATCATTGGTGCGGGACTGGGAGGTTTCCTGCTGATGATGCTAACGCTGATCCTGATCATGGTACTTCAGAAGGATATGGCCTACACTGACAGACTGGACCTGCCAATGCTGGGATACGCATTTCGTATTTCGGACATTACCGGTTTCCTATTTGCTGCAGTGACATTTGCCGCAATCTATTCAGCGGCATCAAGCCTGTATTACGGATTTTCTGCCAAGCTGCCGGAGAACAGGGCCAAGAAGTGGATCATGGTGGCCGGAGCCGTCATCGGTTTTGCTGCCGGTCTTTCAGGATTCAAGACGATAGTTGCCTATCTGTATCCTTTCATGGGGTATATAGGATTTTTTGTCATGGCGCTTACAACGGCAAATTTCGTGGTGACAGTGAAGGAGAACAGGAAAATAAAGAATGAACAATGAAGAATATATAAGAAAAAATAATGAATTCATCAGGGAATTTCCCGGTAACAAGAGGTTCGGGCTTCCTGACAACATGGCGAGGGTAACGGCAGGCGGCGGAGGAGAGACATTCCTCATTTTCGGCGAAAACAAGACCGTGCAGTACGACTGCGGCATGGCTTACTGCCACGAACAGCTGATCAGAAATATCAAAAAGGAACTTGCGGCAAAGGACAGAGAAAAGGTCGACATTCTTCTGGCATCTCATTCTCATTACGACCATATCGGAGCGCTGCCTTATCTGCTGAAAGAATGGCCGGATATGGAAGTAGCTGCTTCTGAAAAGACAAGACAGGTCTTTGCCAGCGAGGGTGCCAGAAAGACTATGAAACGGCTGGGTGAGGCGGCCAGAGATAACTTTGCGCCGGGGTCATCTGAGCCGGTACTTGTAAAAGGGCTCAGAGTCGACAGAGTCGTGCGCGAAGGCGACGCCATAAATATTGGCGGCGGCCAGCGCTTTGTTGTACTGGAGACGAAGGGGCACACAGACTGCTCCCTGACCTATGTTCTGGAACCGGATAAGATCATGTTCCTTTCGGAGAGCACGGGCATTGTCAGGTCGCCGGATTTCATGCATGTCCAGTATCTTAAAAGCTACCGCGATACCATTGAGTCGGCAAGAAAATGCAAGGCTTACGGCGCCAAGCGCCTTATCGTGCCTCATTACGGCATACTGCCAGAGTATTTCACCAATGATTTCTTCGACATGTATGTGCGCTTTGCTGAGGACGAGAAAAATTTTATCCTTGGATGCCGTGATCAGGGGATGGACCGTGAACAGATTTTTTCCGCATTTACCGACCGGTACTGGAGTGAAGAAAGGTCGAGACATCAGCCAAAAGCGGCTTATGAGGAGAACGCCAGAATATCTATAGACCTGATACTTAAAGAATTTCAATAGACACATACTGCTGCAGCCATTAGGGCTGCAGTTTTTTCGTGAAGATTTTACACAGATTTTACACAATTCAACTACATTAGTAACAAATACAAATCATTATAACTACCCAAAGTACCGATATAATAAACGTGTAAACAGAAAGGAGCGAGAAAAATGGGAACATATCAAAGCAACTTTAAACGTTATGAAGAAAAATACATCCTCAATGAGGAGGAATACAGAAATCTGATCGCGCTGGTCTATACTAGACTGGAGTACGATAATTATAAAAAATATAAAATCTGCAACATCTATTTCGACACCCCCAGCTTCGACCTCATCAGAGAGTCTCTGGAGAAGCCAGTTTATAAGGAAAAACTTAGACTGAGAAGCTATGGAACTCCAGAAGAATCGGACAGGGTCTTCCTGGAGATCAAGAAAAAGTATGACGGCATCGTATATAAGAGAAGGATATCCCTTCCGTATAAAGATGCTCTGAACTTTTGTGTGAATCGCAAGGCTCTTCCGGAAAGCTCTGACGTTTCACCTCAGATAGCTAATGAAATAGGTTGGTTTATGACAAGGTACGATCTGTGCCCAATGGTCTATCTTTCTTATGACAGGATAGCTATGAAGGGAATCGACGATCCAAATCTAAGGATCACCTTTGACAGCAACATCAGATGGAGGGCAGAGCAGCTTGATCTTTCCAAAGGCGATTTCGGCAGCCTGAAAGTGGCCGACAATCAGTATATCATGGAGATAAAAACATGCGGCGGAATGCCGATATGGCTCAGCGACGCGCTTAATTCCCTCAGAATTTATCCGAAATCATATTCAAAATACGGAACGATCTATAAGGAGGATCTGGCAAAAAACTTGATCCAGGAAAACACAGGAGGTATTAACTGTGCTTAGCAGTATATTGACAACAGGAGCATTTACAGGAACTCAATTTCTTATTTGTACAGGCGCATCACTGGTGCTGGGCATTCTCTGCGCACTGGTGTATATGTACAAAAACGACAGATACAACAAGAACTTCGTAATAACACTGGCACTAATGCCAGCCATCGTACAGATGGTGATAATGCTGGTAAACGGCAATATCGGTACCGGCGTTGCCGTCATGGGTGCATTCAATCTAGTCAGGTTTAGATCTTATCCTGGAACGGCCAAGGACATTGGCGGCATATTCTTCGCCATGGCTGTAGGTATAGCAACGGGAATGGGTTATCTGGGACTAGCACTGATATTCATCTTATGCATGGCAGTCATGACAGTGATACTGAACGTCACGGGTTTTGGCGGCAATTCTAAGGCAGATGAAAAACAGCTTAGAGTTACTATACCTGAGAATCTTGATTATACAGGAATATTTGATGATATTTTTCAGAACTATACAGAAAGCTGGAAACTGACTAGAGTCAAGACTACGGACATGGGCAGCCTGTTCGAACTGACTTACATTATCAGGCTGAAAGACGCAAACGATGAGAAAAAGTTCATCGATGACCTGAGATGCAGGAACGGCAATCTGAAAATCATATGCGGACTTGTCCCTGAAAACAGAGAGACAATTTAAGAAAGAATCCAGAGGTGAAATCTATGAACAAAATAAAGAAAATAATGGTTGTGATACTGGCAGTCATGGTGATGACTTTCAGTTTTGCGGCCTGCGGAAGTTCAACTTCCTCTTCGACATCTTCGGCAAGCAGCAAGACGACGTCTTCCTCATCCGATGCATCTGATACCACGGTAAAAGGGCTGGTGACTGTAGACTACAGTTCACGTGACCAGGATGCTTCCTATGACGAGTCGTCGGCTACTAAAGTGACGCTGTCTGACGAATCATATACTATAACAAAAGAGGGCACTTACATATTCACAGGTACGCTGAAAGATGGACAGATCATTGTCGACGCTGCAGATACAGCGAAAGTACAGATCGTTCTGAACGGCGTAACGGTGACTAGCAGCGATGGCCCGGCAATCTACGTTAAATCAGCAGATAAGGTATTCCTGACATTGGCAGACGGTACGACTAACACGATATCTGATTCATCGTCTTACGCTTCAACTTATACCAGCGCAAATCAGCCTTGGGCAGCGATATTCAGCAAGTGCGACCTGACGATAAACGGCAGCGGCTCGCTGGTCGTCAATGGCAATTATCAGAACGGCATCGTTTCCAAAGACGACCTTAAGATCTGCGGAGGCACTATCAAAGTAACTGCCGTGAAGAACGGCATCAAAGGCACTGACAGCGTCGGTATACTGAAAGGTACGATCACAGTCAATGCAAAGCACGACGGAATCAAATCCAGCAATACGAAAGACGGCAAAGGCTATGTATCGATCAACGGCGGCAAAGTCACGATCACAGGTGTTTCAAGTCAGGGCGTGCAGGCTTCCAATGTATTCCAGATCACTGCAGGCACTCTTAAGATAACGAGCAGCAACGAAGGTGTTCAGGCAGCACAGCTTCTGGTAGCCGGCGGTACGACGACAATAACTTCCAGCGACGACGGACTCAATGCGACTAACGGAACATCGTCCTCACAGGGCATGATGGATTCTGCACAGGACGGAGTATATATCAAGATCACTGGAGGCAAGCTCAACATTTCTGCACAGGGAGACGGAGTAGACTCCAACGGCGACCTATATGTATCAGGCGGTACGACTATAGTACAGGGACCTGAAAACGACGGAAACGGTCCTATAGATTACCAGGGAAGCTCCAAAATCACCGGAGGCACTTTCATAGCAATAGGATCGTCTGGCATGGCACAGAACTTTGGAGATAATTCAACGCAGGCTTCGCTTCTGTACAACGGATCAAGCTATTCGTCAGGCACGACGGTAACGCTGACTGATTCAGACGGCAATAAGATCGCGTCAGTAAAATCAACAGTCAAGTTCGCCAGCGTACTGATAAGTACACCAAAGATGGCTAAAGGCACGACTTATACACTGAAACTTGGCAGCGACAGCGAAAGCTGTGAGATGTCATCTCTTGTGACAACCATCGGCAGCACCGGCATGGGAGGCGGCCAAATGGGCGGAGGAGGCCCAGGCGGTTCAGGCGGCTTCAGTGGAGGCGGAAAGCCTGGTTCGC
>Ga0183101_1000434_pt2 | contig 38367 bp, 35 predicted proteins | sample Biomet3_FD_127790 | JGI IMG/M metagenome (GOLD analysis project Ga0183101, IMG submission 127790) | Microbial communities from bioreactor (seeded with sewage sludge) at LBNL, California, USA - Biofuel metagenome 3 | ecosystem: Engineered > Bioreactor > Anaerobic > Unclassified ... | reverse complement strand
ATGCTAAACGCACATGATATTCTTCGAATAACAGGCACAAATAAATGAAAATACTTTACTCAACCTTTTTTGACTATAGATCCCATCATTATCTTGGGCAGTAAGGTTGTCTTGATTTTGGTTTTTCAAAACCGTCGCTAAACTAACCAGTGAATTGCCATCGAAGGCTCAAATGTGACTTTGATCACGGATGCTAAATTGGCCTTTTAGGCAATTCAACTGCCCAAATAAATTGGGTGATATTATTTGATGATTGAAGTCATAAACAAAGCTTGTGGTCTAGACATTCACAAACTCTTTTTCATTGCTACAATTCTCAGTCGATCTGGTGAAAAACAACAGCAACGTTTTAACAGAGATGATGAGGGAATTTTAGCCCTTAAGAATTGGGTAATATCAGAAAAATGTAATGTTGTTGCGTGTGAATCAACAAGTGATTTCTGGGTTCCGATTCATGATTCATTGATAGATCATCTACCGGTGATAGTCGGAAATGCTCGAGATATGAAGGTATTTACCCATAAAAAAACAGATAAGATAGACTCAGAAGTCATTGCACAACTTGCACTTAATAATATGATTCAGCCATCAAGAGTTTTTCCAAAGGATCAGAGAGATTTTAGATTATATGTTCGACTTCGGTTAACACTTGTACAAAAAAGAACCGATATAAAAAATAAAGCTCACTCAATCCTCGCATCTGAAATGTTAAACCTGAAGAATGCGCTGACAGATATTTTTGGCAAGAATGGCACAATGATCTTATCAGGAATCTCTTCAGGTAAAAGTGTTGACCAGATTATAGCAAGCCTCTCTCCAAATGTTCGTAAAAAAGCTGTTCAGATAAGAGAGATTCTTGATCGAGAAATTTCTCAAAGTGCTGCATTCAGACTTCAGATCTGTCTGAAACTCATAAAAAGTCTTGATGATGAGATCGAAGCTTTAGAAAAAGAAATTTTCAATTATGCTTATAGAAATCATAAGCGAGAAATGGAGATTTTAATGTCAGTTCCAGGTATAGGGGAACTTGGTGCGGCAATTTTACTTGCTGAAATAGGCAATTTCAAGGATTTTTCTTCTGGAGATAAGCTTGCTTCATGGCTTGGTCTGGTTCCTAATGTGTATCAATCTGCAGATAAATACCACAACGGAAGAATCACAAAGAGAGGATCAAAGAGAGCAAGATGGATTCTGACGCAGATTTCTCAAGCAGCAGCAAGAAAGAATAACAGTAAGTTAAAAGAGTTTTTTAACAGGAAAAAGAAGTCAATTGGACATGCCAAGGCAATTATTGCCTTGGCAAGGAAAATTGCAACGATAATATGGCATCTTATTACGAATGATGAGATGTACGAAGATGAAACTGGATATAAAAAAAGAGAAATTCAAAAGAGGAAGATTGTTGAGACCGAGATATTTTCAGTTGATGAACGAATAAAAATAATTAGTGAAATATTTGCAATAACGGAAAAACAGAATGAAGAGAGCACGTGAGGGAGATTTCCTCATGTACTTTCATGCTAAACTTAAAGAAATGAAAGTAAATGGCGTAAAGATGTACGGTTTATACGTTGGAATTAAACAGGAAGGTTTTGTGGCAATTGAGAAAGCAAACGATGAGATTTTTTATATGGAGAGATTAGCGGTTCATCCGAATTCGAGACATAAAGGCTACGGAAGAAATCTGATAGACTTTGTAGTTGAATATACTAAACAAAATGGAGGGAAGAAAGTATCAATTGGAATCATAAATGAGAATGAAAGGCTAAAGAACTGGTATAAGAAATATGGGTTTGAGGAAACGGGATTAAAAAAGTTTGAACATATGTCTTTTACTGTTTGTTTTATGGAAAAGATTCTTCTATAAATACACGGGATCACTGGCTATTACTGCATCAGTGTTTCCCTTCCCGCTTCGCTCAAAAGGGCTCATTCTTGTTCGCTTCTTCTGAATGCTACCTTTTCCCCGCAATGCTTGTGAAGTTTTTTCGTACCTACTGCTTCGCTGCCCGAGTGCCGCTTCGGGAGCACGGGGTCTGTTTCGCTACGCTTTGCTTCGCTCAAGCAGACTTATTTTTGATTCATTTGTTTGATTCATTTGTTTGATTCATTTGTTTTTTCTAAATGCCACCTTTTCTCCGCAATGCTTGTGAAGTTTTTTCGTACCTCCTGCTTCGCTGACAATGGTAAGCATAGTCATAGGATCAAAGATTCGGGTTCCCATTACTGCAGTAATTCCTCTCTCAAAAAACGGAGCAGGGTAAAGAGGAGAGCTTGGACCTAGCAGGACAACTTCCCTTGCTGCACCACCCAGGGACAGCAGTTCATCAAAAGTCCTGTTAGCGAGAGTACTTGCACTGAGAATGACTACATCCGATGCAGGGAGAACTTCCCTGGCTTTTTCCGAGGGCAGAATCAGGGTTTTCGGAGATTCGATTTCACGCTTTTCGAGGATCGTGAGTTTCTCGGTTATTTTCAGGATTTTAGGGACAAGGGGACCAAAATATCCTACCATTGCAACCCTGTCTTCGGGTTTTATAAGGTCAAGGATATCCATGTTTGATGTTGGGAAGTTTTCAGGTTTGGTATCCCACAACATGTGAGAAAGAGCATTTGCAGTTGCAATTCCGACCGCAGCTTCAAGAGGATTTTTGGACAGGGCAAGTTCAAGCACTTTATCCGCAGTTTTACCTTTCAGAGAGCCCGCAAACCCGAGAGCAGGACAACCTGAAAACTCGTAAAGCGGGGTACAGGCAACGCCCCCATAGTTTTCAGAAAGCAGGACTCCTATATAGGCGAGCCCTATCCTTACATCCTTTACTTCTATGTCCTTAAGAGTAGAGCCCAGGTCATTTTTGAGAGCATTCACCAGGGTGGGCAGAATTTCAGTTTCTTCTTTTTTTCCTTCCCCTTTATTTACTTCCCCTGTTTTTCCTTTTCCTTTTCCTTTTCCTTTAAATCCATTTTTGTACTTTTTTTCTTCATTTTCCGGGAATTTTCTTTTTTCGGGATATTCTGTTTCTGGCATGCTGCCACCTTTTTACCTTTTTATCTCTTTTTAAATTCTTTCGATTTTCGTGGTGAAGTCAAGTGGATTTGCGTAATATGGAGCGCTTATAACGATAATATCTACAAAAGGAGCGTATTCAGGAATCATGGGCCCTTTAATTCCTCCCACTGCGAGTTCAAGCTTTGGATTTAGTTTCTTAAGTTCAGGTCCGAGTTCCCGCAGTTCTTCCGGAGAAATGTGATCAAGAAGCATAATATCCGACATCCTGACATATTTGAACGCTTCTTCTCTCGTTCTGGGCTCGATTTCTATTTTTTTAATAGCCCTGAGTTTTCCCAGTTCGCCTACAACTTCCAGGTGGTTCTGGCTAATCTGGATGGAATCACTGAGGGAGTTTCGATGGATATCTCCTCCGCCTGCCCGGACAGCTTTAATCTCAAATATCCGCGATCCTGGGTGAGTCTTCCGGCTTGCTGCAATAATAAGATCAGGATTTGCCTTTCGGCCTGCACTAACGAGAGATGCCGTCTTCGTGGCAATTGCACACATGATGGTGAGGAAAGTCTGGGAAACCCTCCAGTACCTGAACAAGAGTTTAAGATCTCCTTCGGCTTCGAAAATTGCGTCCCCGGGCTTGAAAGTATCTCCGTCTCGAAGGTAATTCAGGGTCTTCATGTTTTTTCTTTCATAATACTCTGCCAGGTCACCGGCGCAGGCACAGATCCCGTTTTCTCTTGAAACAATCCTCATTTTTCCCCTGCCTTCAAGCCTGAGCAGTTCTGCGCTTTCATCCTGATAAGGACAGTCTTCATAAAAATACAGCTCAAAAAGGTCTATCATATTTTACCTCGAAGATTTTCGTTATAAATTCCTTGCTTTTATGTTTCAATTTTCTTTGCTGACGATTTTTATATTAATCTCGTATCGACCTCGTATCGATCTCGTATCAATTTCTTTGCTACCGGCGTATTTTCACTTTACTTCTGGTTCTGTTAATCTTGATCCCAATATGCGTTAGTTCATTCTGACTTCAAATTTCCTTAAGAATCAAATTTTCCTTGAGAATTCTCCTGTGAATTTTCCTTAAGAGTTTTCCTTGAGAATTCTCCTGTGAATTTTTCTGTGAATTTTTGTGAATTTCCTGTGAATTCACCTTATTATCCTGGCATTTGAAGCTTTGAACACAGCATATATTTCCCTGCCTGGTTCGATCTCGAGCATTTCACATGAAGTCGGCGTAACCACGACTTTAATTTCTGCATGTCCCATCTCCACCTCGACCACGACAAGATGTTCCTTTTTGAAAACTCCTGAAACTTTTCCTTTCAAAGTGTTTCGGGCCGAACTTTCCATAACCCCTTTAGCAAGAATAACCTCTTCCGGGCGAATAGAGACAGCGACCTCTTCTCCGGGCTCGGCAGGGTCTGATGAATAGATTTCCAGTCCTTCGGCTTCAATCACTGTGAGTTTTCCTTCGAGAGCCTTTACTTTTCCCTTAAGCACATTGGTGCCCAGAAACTCGGCCACGAAATCAGGAGAAGGTCGCCTGAAAACCGACTCAGGGTCTCCTGACTGCATAACTTTCCCTTTCCTTAATACGACCACTCGGTTCGCCAGAGCCCAGACATCTTCAAAATCGTGGGTCACATGCAAAACAGTAGTACTGTACTCACCGATCGCTTTTTTCAGCATCTTCCTGAGCTTTTCTTTTGTTCTTGCGTCAAGGGCGCTGAAGGGTTCGTCCAGAAGGAGCAGTTTTGGTCTGACTATAAGGCTCCTTGCAATGGCTGCCCTTTGCTTTTCTCCTCCGCTCAGAGTAGATGGTTTCCTGTATAATAGCTCACCTATCCCGAGAACTCCGGCAATCTGCTTTACTTCGGCTTCAATCTGCTTTTTGTCTCTGAGTTTTTTTCGAATTGCATACGCTATATTTTCGAAAACGTTCATGTGGGGAAAAAGCATGTGATCCTGATACACTATACTTATCTGCCTCATATTCGGAGGAAGATCGGTAATATCTTTTCCTTCAAGAATAATCTTGCCCTTTTCAGGCCCATAAAACCCTATTATGGTCTCAAGGAGAAGGGACTTCCCACTGCCAGTTGGGCCTATCAGAGTAAGGTAATCTCCTTTTTCGGCTTTGAGCTCTATCCTGTCGAGTTTAAAACCCCCTACATCAAGGCAGAGGTCCCTGACTTCAAGAAAACTCACAGCCTCCCTCCTTCAAACCTTTCAAAGCTGAGGATTGCAAGAAAAGCAATTCCCATGAGCAAAATTCCACTTGTGATTGCCATTTCTAGATTTCCATAGGAAATGTTCAGGTAGAGGGTCACAGGCAGAACTTCGGTATACATATATGATCCTCCTGCCAGCACCAGCACTGCTCCAAACGCCCCTATACAACGGGCAAAGGTGATCACTCCTGAAGCAAAAAGCCCACTCTTTGCCATTGGAAGAGTCACGTGCCTGAAGGTTTCGAATTCTCCGTACCCAAAGCTCCTTGAGACCAGTTCGTATCTTGGGTTGATGTCTTCAAAGGTGGAGTAGATTATCCTTACAGCATAGGGAAAGGCTACAAAAAACTGGGCAATTATTATCCCGAGCTTGCTGAAAGTTACCTTTATCCCCACAGCTTCAAGCACAGGCCCGAGAAAACTCTGCCCGAAAAGAAGCAGAAGGGCAAGGCCCATTACCAGTTCCGGAAACGCCATCGGAAGCCCGAGTACTGCTTTTATAATGCTTTTTCCTGGAAAGGAGAAACGTGAAAGGGCATAAGCTGTCGGAATTGAACAGCACATTACAGAAAATGTTGAGACTGAAGAGGTCAGCACGGAAAGCTTCATTGAATAAAGCATTTCTTCCGAAAGCAGGGCTGAAAAGATTTCTGATGGACTAAGGACGAAGAGCAAGGTTCCTATGGATAAAAAAAGCAAAAAAGTGAAGAAGAGGGCAATGCCCACTGTGAATTTCTTGAACCAGGAGTATTTCATACCCGGATATTTTAAGAACTGCATGGCTTAAAGCCCCATTTCTCCCAGGTAGCCTTCGCTTCATCTCCTGCAATGTAAGTGTTAAATGCTTCTGCCAATTTAGGGTCCTCTGTATATGTGGAAACTGCTGTGGGTATGGTCTGTATTTTATTCTGTTTTTCAGGGATAGGGATTACTTTGATTTTTCCACTAGCTTCACTCCAGTTTGCCATATCTTCCCATATAATTGCCGCATCCGCATCTCCGGACGTGAGGTAAATAAGGAGCTGGTTTACTGTTGCAGTCTTGACAATTGTGTTATTCTTTACTTCAGGAAGGATTCCTGCCTGTGTACAGATCTTTTCCGATACCCTGCCTATTGCAGGCCCATTCGGATCTCCAAGAGCCAGTTTTACTCCGGGTTTTGCCAGGTCTTCGAGTTTGCTTATGTTTGCAGGATTTCCCGCAGGTACTGCGATAACCGGGATATGCCGGGTCAGGTTTTCCACACTGTCATTTAGAACATAATTCCTTTCCATAGCCTGTTCAGTGTAGTGATAGTCTCCGGGAATGAAAACGTCGCACTCCTTAGAGGTCAGAAATCCGAAGATTTCAGCACTTCCTCCATAACGAACCTCGATATCTGCTCCAGTTTCGTTTTCAAAATTCCCAATCAATTCATTCATGGGCTTTATAAGTCCTGCTCCGGAACAAACAGTGAGCTTCTGTCCCTCAAATTCATTTCCCGAATTATTAGAAGCAGGAGTCGGAGACATTTTTTCAGTACACCCGGAGCCAGCCAGGAACACTGCCAACACCATGATAATTATGAACGCGCATGCCTTTTTCATTCAAAACCCTCAAATAGAATTCAGATGATATGTCTGAATATGCATAACGAATATAACTAATTATAAAAACATCCTATATGAATATAATTGGAAAGTAGTAAAAAAGCCGATTGCCCTCCGGCCCGATATTTAAAAAAGTAAAAAAGTGTTTTCTTTTCATTTAAAGGTCAAGTATTCGATGCCTGTACTCTTCTAATTCTTCAGCTCCCCTTTCCCTGGACATGCTGCTAACTTCATAAATTATGTAAGATGGAAGCACTTCCATCCCCATATATTCAAAAATACAATGAGTTATTGATTCCAGATGCTTGTTAAGGTCTCCGTGGGCTCCTCCTTCAGAATACATTGCTTTCGGAGCTCCGGTAGTTGCAACAATCATTGCGGATTTTCCTTTAAGAAGCCCGGTATCGTAGTCACTATTCGTAACCGGGTTAAAACCAAACCCAGGCGCCAGAACGCGGTCGATCCATCCTTTCATTATAGCTGGCATGAAAGTGAAAAAAATCGGGAACTGGAAAATCAGAAGGTCTGCCCACTTTACTTTTTCCATTTCCTCTTTAATATCAGGCGCAAAAGCTCCTGTTTTAGAGGCCTGGATCGCTTCAAAGAAAGGCTTGAAAACATCCTGCTTTTTTCGTTCAGGAAAATCCGAAGCTTTCAGGACAGGATGAAACTTCATTGCATAAAGGTCCGAAAGCTTTACTTCATGCCCTTTCTCCTGCAGGGCAGCAAGTGCTGTTTCCTTTAAAGCGCCGTTAAACGATTTCGGTTCCGGGTGTGCGTAAACATAAAGAACTTTCATTTCATTCCCCCAAATTAGATATTAAATTCATTTTCCGGAATAAAAAAGTAAGGTTACTTAACTTTTGAGGCGATAGGAAACGAAAAACTACACATCTAACCCTGCGGAATCAGATAAGATTCAAACGGATTCCATCATCCCGAAACGGGACTTGGGAAACGGAACTCGAGTAAATCAATCCATCTTGAGAGAAGCAAAAATCAGTATATTTTGCACTTAATTCAGCCCTCTTGAGCGAAAGAAGTGAGCGAAAAGGACTTCGTCCTCTAGAGACGAGACTAGGGAGACGGAGCTCGAGTAAATCAATCAGTCTTGAGGGAAGCGAAAATCAGTATATTTTGACCTTAATTCGTCCCTCTTGAGCGCAACTTTTGACACTCAATCGCTACGCTGGTTAATCGTGCCTACTACCTTGTTGCTTGAGCGCCTGGGTTTTCGGTCAAGCCTTTTTTGAAAAGGGTTGCGAGCAAGCAGTTTGTTGAAAAAGGTTGCGAGCAAGCAGTTTTTTGAAAAAGCTTGCTTCACAGAGTACCTTTAGTACTTTTTACCTCTTTACCCTCGATTTTTACAGCACGTTTCATTGCATAGGCAAAAGCCTTGAAAAGAGCTTCGATCTTGTGATGGTCATTATCGCCATAGACACTCGCATGGATGGTAATTTTTGCATTTGAGGCCAGCGTTTCAAAGAAGTGCTTTACAAGCTGGGTACTGAATTGTCCTACCTGAGGAGATGAAAACTCGGCTTTCAGGACAAGATAGCTGCGTCCGCCTACATCCAGGGCAACCTCGGCAAGGGCTTCGTCCATTGGAATTCTGGCCTCCCCAAAACGGGCAATTCCTGCCATATCTCCGAGCGCCTCTGCAAGCACTTTTCCGAGAACTATCCCTGTGTCTTCCACAAGGTGATGCTCGTCCACGTACAGGTCACCGTCCGCACGTACTTTAAGGTCAAACTCTGCATGCCTTGCAAAAGAAGTAAGCATATGGTCCAAAAACCCGATCCCTGTGTGAATATCGGCAATCCCAGTGCCGTCAAGGTTCAGCTCAAGCTGGATATCGGTCTCTTTTGTTTTGCGAGACAATTTACCTGTTCTCATACAGCATCACATTCTCTTTAAATTTATAAATACTTTTTATCTGGCTGCCTGTGAATTCCTTTCTATGTTTTTCCGGAAGATTGAAAAAGTGGAATTATGCCGAAGGTCTCTGCCAGGAAGTAAAAATAAGGTTCAGATCACTCATGTCGGATTGTTTCAATCGCAGCTTCAAGTGTGAACCTGCCTGTATAGAGAGCACTACCTACCACAACTCCTGTTGCTCCGGTTTTCTTCAGGACTTGCAGGTCTTGAAGGGAACTTACTCCTCCAGATGCGATTACAGGAATGCTGACAGATTCCACAAGTTCTTTTGTAGGAACAGGATTTACGCCCTGCATAAGGCCTTCGGTGTCTATATTTGTAAAAAGCAGGCTGCCTGCACCCAGTTCTTCAAATTTTCGTCCCATTTCTACAGGAGTTTGTGCGCATTCCTCAGTCCAACCTTTTATCGAGATTTTCCCGTTTTTTGCATCCAGGGCAACGGTCACACATTCGCCTCCAAAGACATTTGAGAGCTGGTTTACAAGGGCCGGGTTCTGAAGCGCAGCAGTTCCGAGAATCGCCCTCGAGACTCCCAGTTCAAGCAGAGAAGCTGCGTCCTCAAAGCTCCGAATGCCTCCTCCAACCTGAATCTGCACCCCTTTTTCCTGGCATGCACTCACTATTTTTTCGATTATAGGGGCGTTTTTACGCTCTCCTTCAATTGCTCCATCCAGGTCTACCAGGTGCAGGGTCTTTGCCCCTTTTCTAACCCAATCAAGGGCAACTTCAACAGGATCGTCAAGGGACACAATCTCACTGCCAGGCACTCCCTGCACAAGCTGAACGCACTTTCCACCCCTCATATCCACTGCAGGAATCACTTCAAAAACCAAAGTCACATCTCCGACACGTCTTTGAGAAATCTCCTTTTATCTTTGAGAAATCTCCTTCTGTTAAATCTCCTTCTGTTTGTCTTGCCTGAAAAACCCATTTTTCCGGATTTTTCCTTTCAGGGCATTATTCTTTCGATAGGTACGACAAGAACGTCACGCGCACCAACTCTTTTCAGCTTATTTACAATAGTAAAAATCAGGTCTGCGTCCACAACAGCGTGAACTGCAAGGATGGATTCTCCGGGTAATTTGCTGGACTCGACCTTCATAACCGTCGGGCCTGACATTCCTGGAAGGACTTCTTTTACTGCCTGGAGAGAAGACTCAGGAACATTCATCATAAGATAACGCCGATACTTTGCATTTAGCACGCTTTCCAGTGCAGTTTTTATGTCCAGAATTTTTTCCTTTTTCTTGAGGCTTTCTTTATTTGCAATCAGGTAGACTGTTGAAGAAAAAACGGTGTCAATAGGCTTTAAATGATTTATCATCAGAGTGGTTCCGGAGCTTGAGATGTCCACGATTGCATCCGCTATTCCCACATGTGGAGTCATTTCACAGGCTCCACTGACCTTTATAACCTCAACATTGACTCCAAGATTGTTGAAGTACTGGCGTGTGATTTCCGGAAACTCGGTTGCAATCTTTCGGCCTTCAAGATCCTCAGCTTTCTGGAAATCCGAGTCCTCAGGGACAGCCAGAACAAGGCTGGCCTTTCCGAATTTAAGGTCCAGAAGAGTTTCAACCTTTGCTCCTCTTTCCGTAATCAGATCTATGCCTGTAATACCTACGTCCGCAGCCCCATCCTGTACGTACTCAGGGATGTCAGCAGCCCTGGCAAAGAGGATATGGATATCCGGATCAGTAGTTTTTGCAAAAAGTTTTCGACTTTCGGCCCCTCCACTTATCGGGAGCCCTGCATCTTTGAAAATAGAGATTGTGGGTTCGTAAAGGCGCCCTTTATTGGGTATTGCAATGCGAATCATCTGTCATGTCCTCTATAAATAATCTGCCGGGAGATATTTTCCCGGGTAAGCTCATCAAAGTAAAAACGTTTATCCAGAATACTCTAGTATGATATAGACTTCACGGTAAGATCTCATAGAAGTTTTCCTTTAAGAAAGGCAGGTCCATAGATAAAAAGCCTACTCATTACGAATTAATTTTGAGGACCAATAAGTAAACTTCCAGGATTGAAAGCAAAAAAATCGTTTTTAGAGTAATTATTACTTTCAGTAATTAAGGCAGGGGAAAAATTATATAGTCATAGTAATTTAATAAGAAAATGATTTTTGAAGTATATATTAGAAATTATTAATGTCAGAGTAACATAAGAATTAATCACAACAGAGTGCTAAGTATAGCAGACTGATGGTACAACTGACCGAAAAATAGTAAATCAATAACATTCACAGTTAATAATAAAAAACATTATCGATTTTGAAAAAAGAGGATCTAAATGGCCCGAAATATCAAAGTGGAGGAGCTCTTCCAAACGCCTATTGAGAAACAGAGGATAGAGCTTGTAGAACGCAAAGGGATAGGGCATCCTGATAGTATATCAGACGGACTTGCCGAAGCCGTAAGTCGCGCACTATGCAGGGAATACATAAGCAAATGTGGAGCTGTACTCCACCATAATACTGACGAAACCCAGATTGTAGCCGGGAGATCCAGCCCAAAGTTCGGGGGCGGAGAAATACTGCAGCCCATATATATTCTACTGGTAGGCAGGGCAACAAAGGAGTTTGAAGGAGTAGATCTTGCTACCGAGTCTGTAGCCCTACAAGCTGCCAGACGCTATCTTAAGAATACCCTTGTAAACATGGATCTCGAAAGAGATGTCATAATGGACTGCAAACTTGGGACAGGGTCTTCAGACCTGAGGGATGTCTTCAAAAGAGACAGGATTCCGGTTGCAAATGATACCTCATTCGGGGTTGGACATGCTCCGTTTTCCGAGCTTGAAAACCTCGTATATAACACCGAAAGACAACTGCTCACAGACCTTAAGTCGCGCATGCCTGGAATCGGAGAAGATATGAAGGTCATGGGACTCAGGGATGGAGAGGATATAACTCTTACAATATGCAGCGGCATGATCGGGAGATATATTGACGACCTTGACAGCTATATAAATATGACCCAGGAAATGCAGACTTATGTTGAGGAGATGGCAACCAGGTATACTGAGCGCAATGTAAAGGTTTGCATCAACACAGGAGATAACCTGAAAACCGGCTCTGTTTTCCTCACAGTTACGGGCACTTCAGCTGAAATGGGGGATGACGGCTCGGTAGGGCGCGGAAACCGCTGCAATGGGCTGATCACGCCAAACAGGCCTATGAGCATGGAGGCAACCAGTGGAAAGAACCCGATTAACCATATCGGCAAAATCTACAACCTTCTCTCGACCCAGATGGCCCGTGATATTGTAAAGCAGGTTCCGGAAGTCCAGGACGTTTACATAAGGCTGCTTTCCCAGATCGGGATACCAATTGACCAGCCACTTGTAGCAAGTGCGCAGATTATTCCCAAAGAAGGCACTTCTTTTGCAAAGGTCAAAGCCGAAGCCGAAGCTGTCATGGATGACTGGCTTTCCAATGTGACAAAGATTACCGAAATGGTAATTAATGGAGAATTGAACACTTTCTAAACAAGGAAAACATTATCGAGAAGAACCTTTGGGTTCTTTTCATAATACTTTTACTGTAACTATTTTTGACTTTAGTTTCTTCTTAATGAGAAACGGCTACTTTTTAGTAGGGAGTTTATTGTTTTCAAGAGTGAAGCCGACTGTTTGTGTTTTGGACCTACGGATATTTAATTTGAATCAGATTATATTAGAGGAAAACATGGCTATTTTTTAAAACCGGAGAGTAATATTGAATTATGAAAAAACACTTTTGAAAACTCTTCAGAGTAAGAAGTAAAGTAGGCTATAGAATGAGTTTACATGCCCAAAATTTTCATAAAAATGCCCCTATAGCCAATATCTAGCGTAAAACATATATACCATCACCATATATGAGATGGTGCACTCAAGCAGTGCAACAGTGGAATGATATACATCGTCCCGCCTTAACTCAGTGGTAGAGTGCGCGGCTGTAGTTCGGCTCGTGCGGGTAAAATTACCCGTACATTTCCGCGCAGGCACCGCGATGTCCCCGGTTCGAGTCTGGGAGGCGGGACCTAAATAATGTCCAGAATCGAAAAGCTTCAACGGGAACATTTATATATTAAAAAAGCGTTTATGTTTTGCTCGCAACGCGGGTGAAAAACAATAGCAAAAGACACAGAAGTGTCCGGATAGTGTAGAGGCCTATCATGGAGCCCTGTCGAGGCTCCGACTCGGGTTCGAATCCCGGTCCGGGCGTTTCCAAATTAAAGCTCGATTGTCACTAATCGAGCGAAAACTTTTTTAAGTACTTTTTAACTCATTACTTTTGAGTAAAAGTAAAAACTTTTTTAAGTGATTTTTAACTCATCACTTTTGAGTAAAAGTAAAAACTTTTTTAAGTGATTTTTAACTCATCACTTTTGAGTAAAAGTAAAAACTTTTTAAGTGATTTTTAACTCATCACTTTTGAATAGAAGTAAAAACTTTTTTAAGTTTAAGTATTTTTGAATTTATCAATTCTGAATTTAAGCTCATACTTTATTAAAATAATCTGTAGTATTCATCGTCTGTGAGGTTCCCGACTTCCTTGCTTCATCCATTCCATACTTTCTTCATATAATCTGTGGTATTCGTCGCCTTTGGGACTTCCGTCTTTCCTCAAGCACATTCGGATAACACTAAACACAACCTGAAGTGCTACCTCACATAAAAAAAGAAAGAAAATTAAGTTTCCAAAGTAAAGTATATCTTCTATCATTTTCTTAATACTTCCTCTTTTTTCACATAATCTGTACCCTTACCAGCAAACTGGATAAATAAAAAAGATATAGGTATTCCACATCTAATAGCAGACTTTATTAGGTTCACCTTGATTCTTGCTAGCTCTCTTTTTCCTTAACAGATATATTATTTAACAGATATATTATAAACTTATCTGAATTTATATAAATTCTCATATTATACGAACAGTATTTAAAGTAAACATAACAGCTAAAAAAATTGAATTATTAATTACTGCAAAAAAAGGTAGAGTTGGAAAAGGTAGAGTTGGAAGAATGAAAGATGGAGGTTGAATCTGTTGTGTCTGACAATTCCCAGGAAGAACTGGACAGCGTACAGGAAAAGTTAGAAGATACCAGAGAAAAAATGGAGCTTGAAACTCTCGCTTTTATTGAAGCTACCAAAAAATTCACCTCCGAATGGATTCAAAGAGAAATTGAAATAGCAGTGAAATCTCCGGAAAACGCAGTTTTTCCTGAGAACTTAAAATTTCATAACAATAAGGCCGGGAAATCAAACTTAGACCTGAAGGAGCTGTCCCTCAAAATTTCAGATATTGTAGAAACTCATCTTAACCACGGCGATTACTGGATTCATAGAAACGCACTGTTTCAGCCGGATATTTCAAGGGACTATATGGAATTTAAAAAAGAAAAAATTCGAAAAGAGCTGACTTCAAGCGTTCGACGAATCCTTGGCTGTGCTACCGAGATTTTCTGGGAAATCAAGGAAGAAGAAACTGAAAATAAAGCCTGGGTAAACGAGCTGGGGAGAAGAAAGTATGTGTGTTTTCTCAGGTTTTCGGACGAAATGACAGCCTCTCTTAACCGTTATTTTGAGATGCTTGAAGAACTTTTCATTTTAAACTATGAAATAAAAGAAGAAATCTTACGGATGGAAGGAAAGAAGACCTGACAATAAGACCTTTATGCACAAAGCTAGAATTACCCTGCATGACCGAACCAGAGTTCAGCATAAAGAAGGCCCTTGAAGAGGCAGGAACCGATGCCTACCTTATGACAGGGAATCTTCATAATTCAGATATTTATTACGTAACCCGCTTTCTGGCATCCGACGATTTTGTATACCTGCAAACCGATGAAGGAAAAGAGATACTATTTATTTCGGATATGGAAAAAGGGAGAGCTGAGATCGAGTCAAGGGTTTCGACAATAAAGACATTGCAGGACCTGGGCTACAGGGAGAAGATGAAGGAGAAAAAAGATTCATCTATTGCCTATGCAGCCTGCATATCCGAGCTGCTTGCAGGAGAAGGGATTAAGAAAGTCGCAGTGCCTTACGATTTCCCGATATTCGAATCAAACTTCCTCACAGAAGCGGGCTTTTCCGTAGTCCCAATAAAAAGCCCGTTCCGAAAAATCAGGAGCTTGAAAAGGCCGGAAGAGATTGAAGCCATAAAGTATGCCCAGATGGCCGGAGAAAAGGCTATGGAAGCTGCAATAGCCTTGATATCAGGATCAGAAGAAAGGAACGGCTTCCTCTATCATTCAGGGGAGGTATTGACAGGAGCTAAAGTGCTTTCAGTTATAGATCATACCCTTCTTGATTATGGGTGCGAAGCCGAGGAGACAATTGTTTCATGCGGCAAGGACACGGCAAACCCACATGGAACTACTGATGGCCCTCTGAGAGCAAATGCCCCAATTATCCTGGATATTTTCCCACGGAGCAAAACAAAACGCTATTTTGCGGATATGACGCGCACAGTCCTGCACGGAAAAGCTTCGGAAGAGCTCAAAAAGATGTACGAAACTGTACTTGCAGCCCAGAAAAAAGGCTTTGAAATGGTTAAGCCAGGAGTGAAGGCATCCGATGTGCATAATGCTGTCTGCGATTTCTTTGAGGCACATGGTTATGATACCTACCGAAGTGGTGCAAAGGTAGGATTTATCCACTCAACAGGACATGGAGTAGGGCTCGACATACATGAACTCCCAGGAGTCGGAGAAAACGGGGTTCTACTTGAGGCAGGCAATGTAATCACTTTAGAGCCTGGTCTGTATTATCCTGAAATCGGAGGAATAAGAATAGAAGACATGGTCCTGGTCACTGAAAATGGATGTCAGAACTTTACAGGGCTGGAAAAGAGATTTGTAGTATAAAAGATTTACAATTGAAAGGATTTGTTATATTTTTATATTTTAATAACAATATTTAACTTGATCAAATCGAAGATGGTCTGTTAAAATGAAAGATTATCTGTTTGAATCAAAAGATATCTGTTAAAATGAAAGATTATCTGTTTGAATCAAAAGATATCTGTTAAAATCTAAAAATATCTGTTAAAATCAAAAATGACTCATTTGAATTGAAAAGCATCGATTCGAATCGAGAATTAAAGATTCTCATAAGGGACGCACTCAGGAAAACTGTCAGAGTTCCATTACTTTTCAGTAAAATTACAATAAATTATCCATGAATTCCAATAAGATTCCAATAAGATTCCAATAAACCATTTAAAAGGGGTAATATGACCGATAATGTGCACAATAAGCAAGATATCCTTGAGAAATACAGGGAAGCAGGCAGGATCCTGAAAACTGTCAGATCCGAAGCCGTAGAAATGGTCAGGGTAGGGAATACTCTGCTGCAAGTTGCAGAGTTTATTGAAAACCGGACTATAGAGCTGGGAGGCAGACCTGCGTTTCCCTGCAATATTTCAAGAAATCAAGAGGCTGCACATGCAACCCCAAAGATCGGAGATACTGATGTTTTTGGAAAGGATATGGTTAAGCTGGATCTTGGGGTCCATGTGGACGGATATGTTGCAGACTCGGCTGTGACTGTTGACTTATCAGGAAACTCCGAAATCAAGAAAGCCGCCGAAGAAGCTCTTGCCGCAGCCATTGAACTTGCGAAGCCAGGAATTTCTACGGGGGAATTAGGAGCTGTAATCGAGGACAGTATTCGCAGTTACGGATTGAACCCGATAACGAACCTGACAGGCCACGGGCTTTCTCAGTACGAAGCCCACGATGATCCTTCTGTTCCTAACCGACATGTGGAAGGAGGAGCAATTCTAAAAGAAGGAGATGTGCTTGCAATCGAGCCCTTTGCAACGGACGGCGTAGGTACTGTCCATGATGGGAACTGGGCCGAGATATACAGCCTTATAAGGAAAAAGCCGGTCCGTTTGCCTGCAGTCCGGAATGTCCTGAAACAGGTTGAAGAATACAGGGAATTGCCTTTTGCAAAGCGCTGGCTCAAATCCGACAAACTGGATTTCGTATTACTCCAGCTCGAAAAATCAGGAATTATTCACTCTTATCCTGTACTTCTCGAAAGTTCAGGAGGGCTTGTAGCCCAGGCAGAACACACCATAATAGTAACCCAGGATGGTTGCGAAATTACAACAAAGTAAAACCCGAAAGATAAAGGGAAAATGAAATTGAAAATAAAGAGAAAAGTAAATAGAGAATAAATGAAGATAAGTTGTAAATAAATTGAAAATGAGCCGGGACTAAAAGATGAAGAATGTAAAGGTTAGCAAAAAGTCAGAAAAGTCAGAAAACTAAAAAAATGAGTTGAGCGCCTTGAAAGCATACAATCTTTTTTTAACCGGTTTTCTGATAATAACCCTTTTTATACCTGCCTTTCTGGCAGAGCCCTGTAACGCTGCCTTTGTACCCAGCAATAACATCACGCTGGAAAGGGGTGGAATGACCTGGGAATATCAAGAACAAATTACAGGCAATGAATCTATTGTCTTAAGGAGTTTCATAGACCTGGAAGCAGGAAACAGTGATAGATTTGTTAATGCATGGGAAATCCTGAAAGCAGAATCCATTCTCAGAGATAAAATGGAAGAATCTGTAAAAAACAAACCTGATGTGAAACTCAATGGTACTTCGGAGCCAGTCAAAGTAACAGATGTTGACTTTTTACTCTCAACAGAAGCTCTGGGCGAGATTGAAAAAACCTCATTAATTACTAATTCTGCGACTGTAAACTATACTTTCGGAAAACCGATCGACCAGGAAGCGAATATCTGGCTTATGGGTACCCCGACCTCAAATGTCACAATCAATCTGCCTGCAGGCTTTGATGTCGAAAGGACAGAAGGGCTGAATAACAAAAATCAGGCATCTGAGAACAACTATACAGTTCTTAAAGGCAATTTCAGCCAGGAAAAAAATATAACTCTCTGGATTTCTGAAAATGAAACCTACAAAGCCGAGATGCAGGAAAGAAAAAGAATCATTGAGCAGAACGCAGAAAACAAAACCAATGCAACCGTAAATAAAACCAGAGCTGCCGGAAAAGCCGTAGAAGCCAGTAAATCCCCTGGATTTTTCAAAAACATCTTTATATGGTTTTATCAGGTAGTCCAAAAAGTTAATCTGGTTTAAAGCTGTTCTGAAAAATATGCTTATAGAACAGATTCAGCTTGAAAAAGGGTGTGCTCTTGGCCTCCGCTTTGAAATGCAAAAATACCCTCTTCTGGTTATAAGGGCAGAGAAAGGCTTTCTGATGTGCGGATACCTGAATGTAAATGCTGCAGAGGCACTTGGGGACACGGCAGCGAAGGTAAAAGGCGTACAGAGTTTTGAAGATATGCTCAAAGCCCAGGTCGTTGAAGTAACCCAATTCGCCAGGGAGCTTGGGGTCGAACCCGGAATGGCTGGCAGAGAAGCTCTGGAAAGGATGTTTTAAAGGAAAAAAATTGTTTTTAACTGAAAAAATTACTTTTATCCAGTAAATTATATTTAACTGGAAGAATCTCTTTTTAAAAAGAGTTATTTTTAGCTGAGAGGTCGTTAATTAAAAGAATAATTTTAACTTATGAGCCGGTCTCAAAATTTAGAATTATTCTGTTAAATCTCCAATTTAGAGTAATTAATCGGTCTTCTGGCCAGGAAAATGGTTCTTATTAATGTGGAATCATTGGTCATCGGTTAAGAAATTCTCATACCTGAAAGCTATCGATTTTGCGTTAGAAGTCGGCTTTAAATTTTGGCCTGTTTACATGAAATTGATTTTCTGTTCCATCTCATAATTTAGAGAAATATTTGACAAATATTGTGGAAATGGAGACAATTTGTCACGATTCTTCACTTAGCCAAAGACATATGAGAAGCAATTAGGTATTATGGCCTTCAACGCATCAGTTTGTGTTTAAGAGCCTTTGTTTCCTTTCTTATGTTGTTTTATTACGTATCCTATCAAGAAAACGCCCAAAATCCAAGATGATGCCAATAATCGACCATCATGTAGAGATATAAAATCTAATGTTCCGAAGATAAGACATAAAACTCCACAAAATAAAATTAAACCATATATTGACTTCAATAAAAATCACCCATATCATTACTTAGATTACATGTTTTAACCTTTTTACAGTAATCTCAAAACATAGTAATCAGAATGCAGATCAGCACCGGATAAGCAGGTGGCACTTAAAAAAATATTTAACATTTAGTAACGTATAAAGCAGCATGAACAATGAAACTGCAATGTATGGCTCTAGTGCTGCAGGAAAAATGTCTTATAGCCATACTGTAACATTATATGGGATACCTGTTATATACATTGTAATTGGCGCCTTAGTAATATTAGTTATTTTATATTTATCGTGTAGGGTGAAAAGAAAGAATTGCCAACATTTTATGAAAAAATCGAGTTACCTGAAATTGTTTATTGCTTTCTTTGTCCCGTTGTTCTTATATAACATATATAATATGTATAACAGTTTTTGGCATTACAATGTTTATAACAAATCATGGGATAATAATTTCTGGTTTACTGATCCTATTTCTATTATTATAACTACAAGCACTCTATCGTTAATGGAATCTATCATCCCATATTTATTCATAACTTTGAGTATACTTACAATAAACTGTTATCGTAAATCGTCTTAAGATAGTTAAAGGTCCCGTTGCAAAAATATCAGAATAAGCATGTAAGAGCCTATTTGAAAAGTCAGCAACAAATGTTGAAAAGTTACAATAAGTTTATAGTATGAGTTTATCCGTTCAGTTTTTCATATTTTTATTTTAAAAGTTCTAAAAAGAAGTCACTTTTCGGATTTTGCCACATTAGATGTGACTCTGCCCTGAATCTTCAACGGCTGATCTTCGTGCATATCACAGGAAAAACGATATGCATACTGTAATCTTGCTCCAATTATCCAAAGCGTGGTCACAGATAAAAGCGATCAGAATAGGGTAGGTGTATTAACGCATCAAGCCAAGAGCACGACTGGAGTAGATTAGATAGTAATAATATTGCATAATAGTAATAATAGTATGATTTTTAATTTTTATATATAAACTGACCAGACTTTTAAAACTCGCTTGCATTCTCGAATATGCCTTGATATTTCACAGAATAATAATTACAACCAAACCCATCAGTTACTTTTAATAACTACTTTCACGTTTCACGCACTGAGTTTTATATTTATTTCCTCACCGTTATGGTACGAATATCATTTCGAGTTTACAATTATCAACCTATTCCGGATCACCAATGTTATACGCTTTTGAACTTTCTGGAGAACATGAAGAACTGCCCGCCGCCGAAATATTTGCCTGTCTCAAAATCGAGGGGCTTGATTTCCAACCCCATATTATCGTTGACCAGTGCCTTGTGGTGGAAATAACTGGTAAAGAAGAGGATGTGGAAAACATCCTTCGAGGCCCGATAACTGACAGGCTGGCAATGACCCACCATATCCTGAAGGTTGTTGGGATTACCGAAAATACTCCGGATGCAATCCTTAAACTTGCAGAAGCCTTTGATTCATCAGGCTACATCAGGGAAGGACAAAGTTTTGTGGTCAGAGCAAAGCGAATCAAACACCATGTAGATTTTTCGGGCGAGTTTCTGGAACAGAAAGTAGGAGGATGCATTTACAGGAAAGGCTTTCGGGCAAACCTGAAAAACCCGGACGTGGAATTCAGAGTGATCCTGAGTGAAAAAGCTGTGTTCGGAACTCTCCTATCCTCTATCGACAGAAGTGCATATGAAGCCAGAAATCCCCAGAATAAACCTTTTTTCCATCCTGGCGTCCTTATGCCAAGAGTTGCACGCGCCCTCGCAAACCTCTCTGGAATAAAGCCAGGAGAACTCTTTCTGGATCCCTTTTGCGGCACTGCAGGAATTCTTATTGAAGCCGGGCTTATGGGAGCAAGGGTTATAGGAATCGATGCCCAGGAAAAACTTGTTGAGGGGGCCCGCATGAACCTCGAAGCGTTTGAACTGGATTATGCCCTGATGGAAGGAGATGCCTGCAGGGTTCCATTAAAGGAAGAAACGATAAATGCAGTCGTCACTGACCCGCCCTACGGCAGATCGGCAGCAATTGTTGCCGAGTCCCTGGAAGAACTTTATTCCTGTGCTCTTAGTGAGATTGAGCGTGTCCTTAAGCCCGGAGGCATTGCAGTTGTAGTTTCGGATAAAGCTGCAGCGGAATACGGAGAAAAGGCAGGGCTTAAGGTTCTTAAGATTTACTCCCAGAGAGTACATCGAAGCCTTACCCGGACAATAACTGTTTTTCAGAAAGAATTGAAGAATGAAAATGGAAAGCGGGAATGAAGAATGAAGAATGAAGAATGAAAATAGGAAGCGGGAATGAAGAATCAAAGCAAAGGTAAAGTCGGAAAGTAAAATCAAAAGTAAAGTCGAAAAATAAAATCAAAAAAGTAAAATCAAAATGAAATGTTAAAAATTAAGAATCGCTGTAAAGACACTTTTTACTTATGGGAGATAAGTTCTTCCAGCACTTCTGCCATAACCCTATGCCTGAGAATACGTTTCTGGTTCTGCTCGCCTGCTCTCCTGATAGAGTAATTGTCTTCAATCCATTCTATTTTCTCATCATAATTCACTTTCAGAAGGGTCAATCCATAAGCAGGAGCAGCTTCGATTCCTTCTTCATAAATATCCGGATTCAGCATCTGGTGCAGCCAATCGGTATCACGTACTCCTTTGCCGATCATGGAAAGGGCAGTTACGATTTTCCGGACCATATTCCAGAGGAAACTATTTCCAACAACGTCGATTTTTATAAGTTCTCCATCTATGCGGGCATCAATCCTTTCTATGGTTCGAACCGTACTTTTTTCTCCATTGGTCCGCGAAAAGTTTTCAAAATCGTGCGTTCCGAGCAGAAATTTTGAAGCTTCCCGGATTTTGGAGATATCATACTCTTTTCCGCTCATTACATAGCGGTAATGTCTGGAAACCGCATCTCTTCTGGCATCAAAGCTTAGAGGCACTTCCGCGTGAGCCCAGACCCAGATTCCTGAGGGAAGTTCGGAATTTATTACCCTTGGAATTGCCAGATTCAGTTTATCCGTGTCAAAAGCGAAAACCTGTCCAAGGGCATGAACCCCGGCATCAGTTCTGCCAGCGCAGGTATAATTCGCAGACTTGGGGCTTTCTATAATCCCGAGGTTTCGAAGAGCCTTGAAGAGTTCTCCCTCCACAGTCTCAACATTGGGCTGGATCTGGGAGCCGTGAAACTCGGTGCCTATGTATGCAAGTTTTAAAGCGACTCTCATAAGAATCTCTACTTGGCTTTATTCTTATAATAGACTTCTCTTACAATCAGTACGACTACTATAAAAAGACACCCTAACAGGAACCAGAACCCGGGGTGAAGAGAAAGCATGTCATAAAGCCCATGAAGCCCGCTTGCATGAGATAACCCTTCAGGCGGGATAGAAGAACACCCTGGTACAGAGTTTAAACCATCCGGTGTGGACACTGGGACTTCAGCAACTCCATGAGAGGGGCCAGCTTCCAGTCCAGAGGACAGATTTCCTGCTCCGGATTCCAGAGCCCCAGAGCTTGCATTCGAAGCTCCTTCGGGCACCTGCTGGTCGAGAGCTATTTTCGGGCTTACGTTATTGCTCTCGTTCATTCCCAGGACCATTTGCTCCGGAGAAGAATTGTCAAGTGTTTCCATTGTCCTCATTCTCAAAGGAGCAGTTGCATCAATGACCCTTTTTGCTTTCATATAAGCTGAAAAATACTCTATACCCGCGGCTGCAAAAAAAGCAGCTACTATTACTCCAAGGTATTTTTGCAGCAGGCTCACAAGAGAGAGTTTGTCTATAGAACTTTTTGAAGGAACGAGGACAATCAGTTTTTCGGCTGACTCGTAGATCTTTACTTGTCTTCCTTTTTTGCTCCACTTTATTTGTTTGATCTTTATAAGATCGGACTCTATAAGGGAGTCAAGATTATACTTGACAGTAGTAAGGGGAAGCTCCAGCTCCTCTGCAATATTGGTTGCAGACATGCTTTTATTCCCGAGCAACTCAAGAATCTTTATTGATGTTTCATTGGAAAGGATCTGAGTGATCTTTCTGGATTCCCCATTTACCGGAAGAACAAGTACCTTGCCGCCCTGCTCCAGTTGCTCAGATCCCGGCAATGGGTTGCCGGCTGTCGATAAACCATCTTGATCTTCAAGCCCGTCCATAATTACTTCCTGGATTAAAAACCTGTCTATTTTTAACTCAGTGTATAACCTTAGTTTGCGCGAATCAATATAAAGTTTTATTTTTATGGCAGAATATTCATTCACTACTATATCTAGATATAGAATCCAGACCTTAACCTTAAATAGAACATTGTATATACTAATCTAAATTTTCCGCTGGTAACAATCATGATCACAAAACAGCAGGTTCTTGAATTTCTGAAAAATTACGATTTAGAAAACATTACAATTGCAACAATTTGCTCCCACTCTAGTCTTCAAATTTTTGACGGAGCTCGGAAAGAAGGCTTCAGAACTCTGGGAATCTGCGTCGGCAAGCCTCCAAAATTTTATGAGGCTTTTCCCAAAGCAAAACCCGATGAGTATCTTGTCGTCGATAGCTATGCCGATATAATGAACAAGGTTGAGGAGCTTAGAAAGAAAAATGCTATCATTATCCCGCACGGCTCAGTAGTTGCTTACCTTGGCACGGAAAATTTTGCAGAGATGGCCGTACCCACTTTCGGAAACCGGGCTGTGCTCGAATGGGAGTCGGACAGGGATAAAGAACGTGAGTGGCTGCTCGGAGCAGGCATTCATATGCCCGGGAAAATCGATGATCCTCACGATATCAATGGGCCTGTAATGGTCAAGTATGACGGGGCAAAAGGAGGAAAAGGTTTCTTCGTTGCAAAAACCTACGAAGAATTCAGTGAACTCATAGACCGAACCCAGAAGTACACGATTCAGGAATTTATCACCGGAACCCGTTATTACCTTCATTATTTCTATTCCCCGATCCGAAATGAAGGATACACTTTAAGCCATGGCAGCCTTGAACTTCTGAGCATGGACCGCAGAGTAGAATCCAATGCGGATGAAATCTTCAGGCTCGGTTCACCCAGAGAACTCGTAGAAGCAGGAATCCGCCCAACATACGTGGTCACAGGAAATGTGCCCCTTGTAGCAAGAGAATCCCTCTTACCCCTTATTTTCTCTCTTGGAGAAAGGGTAGTTGAAGAATCTCTTGGCCTCTTTGGCGGGATGATAGGGTCTTTCTGCCTTGAGACTGTTTTTACGGATACGCTTGAGATTAAAGTGTTTGAGATCTCGGCCAGAATTGTTGCAGGAACAAACCTTTACATTTCAGGTTCCCCTTATGCCGACCTGATGGAAGAAAACCTCTCTACCGGAAGAAGAATAGCTCGGGAAATCAAAATAGCAGCTAAGACAGGCCAGCTGGATAAGATAATATCCTGAGCAGGTAATAACTTCAAGAAAATGAACTTTTAGAGTATATTGATAATTAAGTTTTCAAGCTCTAAAAATTAGATTTTTCAAGGTTGACTGCCTTTTTAACCTTTAATTTTTTGGTTTTCCAAACAAGTTTTTTCAGGACTTATTGGGAAATACACATCTACTGTTTTTCTTACTTCTTTTAACCACTCTAATCGTTCCTCAAGCTTGCTCGTAACTATAACCCCAAACATTCTTCTATGAAAGTTTTTTACTCCGCAGAAATCGAAAACGCAGTTTTTCCATAATATCTCAAGCGGATCCCCAAACACTTGCAATTCCCGTTCTCTCGGTGTGTTTGATGTGTTAAATACTAAAGCAGTTTTTGCTTTTAGCAATCCTATTGGTATTCCTTCGCCACTATCTCCTTCTTTAAATTCATATGCTACTCCAGCACGTACTACTCTATCCACCCATCCTTTTAAAATCGCAGGAGGTTGCCCCCACCAGTTTGGATGAATAATAACGATTCCTTCAGCTTTACTAATTTCATTGCAGTGTTCTTCTATTACACCTTCTAAAAGGACACCTTTAGGAATTTCCTGATATGAGAGAATCGGATTAAATTTTTCTTCATAAAGATCGTGAAAAAAGACTTCATGTCCGTTATTTGAAAGAGTTTCTATAACGGTATTTGCAATCGCATGATTAAAACTACCTTTACTTGGATGTCCAAGAATTACCAGTACATTCAACGAACTCTACCTCTCTATCCTGTGAATATATTGTTATACTGACGACATCACATATCTACATGGCTTGAGACTTTTCAGATATCATCCTTATACGAAAGGAAAAAGAAAAACTCAAAAAAAGAATTTTTATTTAATTATGGATACGTAAATTATTTTAAATAGTTTTTAATCCGATACTATCTGATGCCTAAAATTGAAAATAAAGAACTAAGACCTGTTTTTCGGGGAAAAAATACTGGGACGCTGCGTGTACTTGGAAGTGAAGAGAATCCCGGAAAAGGCCTTTTATCGATTGGAAATTACATGGCGCTTGACCACTCGCGGGGAGCAGCCGTTTATCTTGACGCCCTGAAGCCTCATGCTATTTTGATCTGCGGGAAAAGAGGATACGGAAAATCCTATACTATGGGCTGTTTGCTTGAAGAACTTGCCTTTCTTGAGCCGGCTATTAAGAAAAGACTTGCATCCGTTGTTATTGACACTATGGGTATTTTCTGGACGATGAAATATCCAAACGCTTTTGAAGCACGAAAGCTTAAAAACTGGGAACTTACTCCAGCCGGGCTCGATATTGAGATTTTCGTGCCCGTGGGCAAGGTTGAAGCTTACAGAAAGCGGAATATCGATGTGAAGCCATTTTCCATCCCAATAAGCGAAATTTCAGGAAGTCAGTGGTGCAGGATCTTTAGTATCGAAGAGGTTTCTCCTCCTGGAATTCTACTGGTAAGGGCAATCGAATCCCTCAGGGAAAAAGGAGAGACATACTCTTTTGAGGAAATTCTCAGTGAGATTGCACGGGACCCTCGCTCGGACGAGGCTTCAAAAGGAGCTGCAGAGAATTACTTTAGAGCAGTAAATTCCTGGGGCCTTTTCTCAAAAAAAGGGACAAAACTGTCAGATCTTGTATCGGGAGGGAGAACAACTATCCTTGATGTGAGTACACTTGAAAACGAAAACGTCTGCGCTGCAGCAGTATCAATTATTGCAGGTAGGCTTTATGAAGCAAGACTTGAGGCAAGAAGAGCTTACGAAAAAAAGCTTATGGGAGAAAAGACCGATGAAGAAGAATTTCCCATGGTCTGGCTCTTTATAGATGAGGCTCACATTTTCATACCCGCAAAGACTGAAGGCCTTGCTTCGAAAGTACTCATTAACCGCTGCCTCAGACAGGGTCGGCAGCCTGGCCTCTCTCTTGTCCTGGCAACCCAGCGACCTGCAAGCCTGCACCCTGATGTGGTTTCTCAGAGTGACCTTCTTATCTGCCACCGCCTTACGGCAAGTGATGATATTCTTGCTCTGGAAACTTCACGACCTCTTTATATGCAGGAAAATATCCAGGCATATATTAAGAAGATGGGAAGTGAAAGAGGGGCTGCCCTGATAGTGGATGACCATTCCGAGTCAGTTCATCTTGTGCGCATCCGCCCGAGGCTAAGCTGGCACGGAGGAGGAGAACCAAGTGCTCTTGAGCCTAATATCAAAGAAAAAAGCAATGAAAATACTGCTCAACTACAAAAGTAACTCGTCCTGTAGATTTCCTGGGGAAACTCAGAGTAAGAGTAAGAATTGTTAACTAATTTTTGGGTCCTGTTAGAAAATAATATAAATATTACCTGTGATACTTCAACCCTGTGAATGCAGCTAAATTCGGGCTGTAAAAATTTTAATGTAGCTGCATTTAATTGCAACAAAGACCGGTGATGTTATGAAAGGAAGAGCCTGGAAGTTCGGAGACGACGTGGATACTGATGCAGTGATTCCCGGAAGGTACCTGATTTACAATACCCCTGAAGAGCTTGCAAAGTACACGTTTGAAGGCGTACGCCCCGAATTTGCAAAAAAAGTTCATGAAAATGATATCGTAGTCGCGGGAAACAATTTTGGTTGCGGCTCCTCGCGTGAGCACGCGCCCCTTGCCCTGAAAGGAGCAAAGGTAGCCTGCGTAATTGCAAAATCTTTTGCAAGAATCTTTTTCAGGAACTCAATAAATATTGGAGTTCCTGTCCTGGAATGTCCTGACACTGACAGGATTGATGATGGAGACGAGCTTGAAGTAGACCTTGCCACAGGAACTATTGAAAACAAGACAAAAGGTGAGACCTACCAGGCAACCCCTCTCCCTGATTTCGTGCGTGAAATCGTGGATGAGGGAGGACTTATAGAATATGCCAGGAAACTGGTCTCTGAACGCTAAAAAACAGGAAATCTGTCCTGAGGCAGCCCTGTCCGCGTTTGAGATCTCATAATAAAAAGGCAGCTTTGCCTGTAAATTACAAAGGAGTATAAATATGACGCAGTATAAGATTCCGGTCCTCCCGGGCGACGGGATAGGCCCAGAAATTATCGCCGAAGGCAGAAAGGTGATAGATGCCGCTGGCGAAAGATTCGGTTTTGATGTAGAGTGGATTGAATACCCGCAGGGAGCAGACCATTATCTTGAGACGGGAGAACTGATTTCGGAAGATACCTTAAAGGAGCTATCCGGATACCCTGCCATTTACCTTGGTTCCATCGGAGACCCAAGGATTGCCCCTGGCGTCCTTGAGAAGGGAATCTTATTAACTGCACGCTTTTATTTTGACGAGTATGTTAACCTTCGCCCGATAAAACTTCTTGATGGAGTGTGGACTCCTCTCAAAGACAAAACCTCGAAAGATATCGATTTTGTGGTTGTCAGGGAAAACACCGAGGACTTCTACGTAGGGGTCGGCGGCAGAGCAAAAAAAGGAGCAAGCAAAGACCTTCTTGAAGTAAAAAGAACGCTCTACTCCGCAAAATTCGGTCTTGATATCGAGACTGACAGCGAAGAAATAGGATACCAGATAGGCTTGATCTCCAAGGAAGGCACAGACAGGGTTATCGAGTACGCCTTTGACCTTGCCGAGAACCGGAAAAAACACGTTTCTTCCGTTGACAAAGCAAATGTGCTTTCCGATATCTACGGTTTCTGGAGAGAAGAGTTCAATGCAATTTCTGCAAAACATCCCGGCGTTACTACAGACTTTAACTTCGTTGATGCTGTCACAATGTGGTTTGTGAAAAACCCAGAATGGTTCGACGTTGTCGTAACCCCGAACATGTTCGGAGACATTATTACTGATCTCGGAGCCATGATCCAGGGTGGCCTTGGCCTTGCTCCCGGTGGAAACATCAATCCAAAAGGCACAAGCATGTTCGAGCCGATTCATGGTTCAGCCCCGAAGTACAAAGGACAGAACAAGGTCAACCCGATTGCCACAATCTGGGCAGGTGCAATGCTCATAGAACATCTCGGAGAAAAGGAAGCAGCAGATACCATAGTCAATGCAATCCAGAAAAACATCCTGGACGGCAAAGTCAAAACCTACGATTTAGGCGGCAAGAGCACAACCTCAGATGTCGGAGACGATATTGCAAGGATAATAAAGGGAGAATAATTCAACTCTCCCTTCCCCATACTTTTTTCATTATTCCTTGTTCATTATTTCTTGTTCATCATTCCTTGCTCATCATTCCTTGCTCATCATTCCTTGCTCATCATTCCTTGCTCATTATTCCTTGTTCATTATTCCTTGTTCATTATTCCCTATTCATTACTATTTTTTTCATTAGCTGTTACGATATTTTTAGAATATTTTCATTTAAATATTCATATGCGAGTCGGAAGATACAAAGGATATATATTTGAGATGTGATAATTAAATAGAAAGATTTAGTTGAAAGGAAAAAACCAATAATTGGGGGTATATCTGTGATCTCCATTAGACCTTTCAGTGATAATGATAATCAAAACTTACTTGAAATAGAAAGACTGTGCCCGCAGGGCAATGAAAACTGTGCTCTGGGCGTAGATAAGAAGGATATAATTGCCCGTTATAAAATGTATGATAACTGGAATATGTTCGTGGCAGAAGAAGAAGGAAAAATTGCTGGCTGGATCGGTTTGACTGTGAAACCAGGTTTTGAAAGAAATGTGAAGTGTGCATATATTATTGAAGTGATGGTTCATCCGGCTTTCAGAAAAGCAGGAGTTGCCACACAGCTTCTGAAGAAGGCAGAAGAAAAATCCCTGGAAATGGGATCAAGTTATACCTATGCCTATGTGTATGAGTCGAATAACGCTTCCAAATCCTTATTCGGTAAGATGGGATATTCCAGCATGAGAGAGATTAAAACGCCAGCAGTTCCAACCTATAAAAAATCGAATATATCACCAGAGTATTCAATAAAGCCTGTTGATAGGAAAGAAATTGGTGATGCAGTCGGCATTATTAACGAGTATAATTCAGGATTTATACATTTTCTGCCGTTTACAGCTCAAACCTTTGAAGAGCGTTTGAAAGCTATTCCTTGGTATGGACTGGAGAATTTCTGGACAGTCAGAGACGAGAATAATAAAATCGTAGCCTGTGCCGGATTATGGGATAATTCCAAACTGGGAAATCTATATTATGCCAGAGAGCCGGCAGCAATGAAGATGATGAGATCTGCTTTTGGAGTCCTGAGCCATATTACAAAAGTACCGAAGATTACAGCCGAGAGAGAGCATTTGAAATTGCGTTATATTGCTGATTACGCATTTGATAAACGACAACCTGAAGCTATGCTGGCGCTCCTTAAATGGCTAAGTAACATTTCAATCGATATGAAACAGGATTACCTTATGACCGCAACAGATCCGGATGATGATTTTCTTGCAATAATGAAAAAACTGAAACCGCAGATCGAAACCTGGAGTATATTTGCAAAATCGTTTGACGGGGACTTGCCGGATTTCAGTCCGTATTATATAGATATCAGAGACATGATTCCCTGAGGGTAAAAAAGATAATTTTCTTGAGTGACTTAGAATAAAACAGGTTTTGGGATAGCCTCACAAAAACTTTTTAATAAAAAAATAAAAGTTGCTGTGCGGGGGGTTCCATAGCATCCACTGTAAAATAAAGTTAAATATGTCAATAGCGTATATTATCATATGAAATTTTTTAACATGGTTGTTGGGACAAGAAATTTGTTTGATACAAAATGTGAATACACATCGAAGTGCACTGCATATCGAGAGGATTCGTACACATGTACAGAAGCACTGGATAAAAGCTACTGTGGAATTTATAAACTTTTTTGTAAGAACCCTGAAATATTATACACAGAACCACATTAAGAACCATATTACGCATACTCAGAGTTACAAAACGCTTAGAGTTACAAAACGCTTAGAGTTACAAAATACTCAGAGTTACAAAATACTCAGAGTTACAAAATACTCAGAGTTACAAAATACTCAGAGTTACAATGTTAAGCTGACAAAACTCCTTTTTCTTGTTTTAATAATTCATAGTTTTTGTTGTAATACTGTGCATAGACTATAGAGCAAATTAAACTCAGACTCGAGAGCTCTGTACTGAAACAGGTCATTAATATTATATGAGAAAAAAATTAGGTTGGCGTTACAACCTCCAGGTTAGAACCAAGTGGTTTTACGCTTCGTTATATAAAACAAAAAGACTTCAGAATTAAATATTAGACATCCTGTCAAAGACCAATTCAGTTTTTTGTCAAATATTATTTATGTCTTTTAGATAAATGGTATCGTGACATAATCTGTTAATTAAATTTCTATCATGGCTTACAACCAGCACTCCTATATTAAGTTCTTCGACGATACTTAAAACAATATTCCAGATTTGAGCTTGAGTAATAGCGTCTACCATTGTAGTAATTTCATCAGCAATTAAAAACCTGGTTTTAGGGCTTAAAGCTCTTGCAAGGGCAAATCTCTGGAGTTCTCCTCCTGAAAGCTCATTGGGCCATCGGTTAAGCCAGTTATTTTTTATTCCAAATGCCTCTATAATATCCTTTGAAACAAGGTGTCCTTCGTTTAGAATATCTTTCATTCTCCATTTAGGGTTTACAGCTTTTTCCGGATGTTGGAAGACGAGCTGGACCGGGTTATAGCCTTTTGACGGAATTTCTTTTTCATCTAGACTTACTTTCCCTTGATACTTATTTTCGTAGCCTGCTAAGATCTTACAGAGAGTTGATTTTCCGCTTCCACTGTCCCCAATGAGGCCCAGTACTTCTCCGCTGCCTAAAGAAATATTAACGTCCTTTAAAATCAAATTATTTTTTTTATACCCGAAACTTATGTTCTCACCCTTAAGACGCATTATTGCACCTCACCATCCCTCCGTTGACCTGTTTCAATTGAGGAGTTCCCTGAGAACAGCTAGCTTTCTTTTTGGAACATCTTTCATAAAAGATGCATCCGTCAATGACTTCATCCTGCATAGGTTGATGGCCTTTGATCGCCTGGAAGTTGTTCTGAGGAAGGGCATTCCATAGTGCACGGGTATACGGGTGTCTCAGGTTCTCACCATTGTTTTTAAAGTCTTCAATATTCGCTACTTCCAGAACCGTACCTGCGTAAAATACTGCAATTTTATGGGAGATTTTTAATGCAGCTTCAATATCATGAGTTATAAGTATCACTGCACACCCCTTATCCGCCATGTCTTTGAAGTAACTCAGGGTCTCGTTCAAGGTTTTTTCGTCTAACCCCGGAGTTGGTTCATCCGCAATTACGAGTTTTGAAGAGCTTATTACAGCAGTCGAAACCAGAACTCTTCGAGCCATCCCTCCTGAGAGCTCATGAGGGAGCATTCTTTCGACATCGGGTTTTAAATCGTATCTCTGAAAAATATCTCTCTGAAGTTTCTTCATTAAGCCTTCTTTTTCCTTTTCAACGCATCCAATTACTTGATTTGAGATTTTCATTAAAGGGTCAAGATAGGTTATAGCTTGCGGGATCAGGGCAATTTCTTTGCCTCTCATTTCTTCTTTTCTTTCCTGAGTAAGTTCTTCGCCATCATATTCTATCTTACCTTCTAGTTTTGCGTTTGAAGGCAAAATTCCTAAAATCGCATGAGCCAGAAGACTTTTCCCTGATCCGCTTGACCCCACGATAGCCAGAATTTCACCCTTATAAGCCTGGATACTCAAATTAGAAATTACTTTCAGTTCAGTTTGCCTAAGGCCCGACGAATATTGAGTAAACGACAACGAAAGATCTTCTACGTTCAACAGAGCTTCAGTTTTTTTCCGTCCTCTAGCAACTGTTTTATCCTTTTTTCCAGCAATTGTTTTATCCCTGTTTCCAGCAATTGTTTTATCCCTGTTTCCAGTAACTGTTTTATCCCTCCCAGCAACTGTTTCAAGCCTAGTAGCTAACTCTTTTTCAGGGTTTATTTCAGCTTTAGTTCCCATATTTCACGCTCTCCAGATGTAAATCTAACATATTTTTTATTCAGTACATTTTAGATCCAGCATTTCTAATCCGGCACATTTTGAATCGAGTAAATTTATAGTACAGTAAATTTTGAATACGGTAAATTTTGAATACGGTAAATTTTGAATACGGTAAATTTTGAATACGGTAAATTTTGAATACGGTAAATTTTGAATACGGTAAATTTTGAATCCAGCACATTTAGAATTCAGTAGCAGAAGAAACTTATTCATGAGCATTTTTCGGATTTATCAGCTTTCCTAAACTTTCTCCAATCATATCAAATGCCAGAACTACAATTAACAGCGATAATCCCGGGAAAAATGCAAGCCACCAGTATCCTGCTGAAAGATACCTCATAGATTCGGAAAGAATTATACCGATTGCCGGTTCATGTGGTGAAAGCCCGAACCCCAGAAATGTGACTGAAGCTTCGTGCAAAATCGCATGTGGAAACATTAAAATCGTGCCTAATAGTATCTGGGGAACCAGATGAGGTAGAATGTGTTTTGTAGCTATCCACCATTTTGACCTGCCAAGATTCCTGGAGATATGAATGTACTCCTGGGTTTTCAGTTGCTTGATTTCTGCTCTTACGACCCTTGTTAAACTCGGCCAATGTGTTAGTGCAACTCCGATAATAACTCCTGTTGCTCCTCCCCCCATTCCGATGGAGATGAGAATTATTAAAAGCAAATGCGGAATTGAAAGAAAGAGGTCTACCAGCCATGACACAAAAGAGTCTGCAGTTTTTCCTGCACTCGAAAGTAATCCTAAAATTACGGTCAATACAGTGCTGATTGTAGAAGCAAGCCCTCCAACCAATATACTTAGACCCAGTCCTTCCAGAGTCCTTATAAACATGTCTCTTCCCATCCAATCTGTTCCGAATGGATGTTCCAGAGAAGGAGCAAGGTTTTTAGAGCCGAAATTGGTATGTAGCGGTTCCTTACCTAAAAACACGCTGGAAACCACAATTGAAAGTAATAAAAGTGAAGTGAAACCTATTATCAGAAGCGTTTTCTGCCTGAGATTTAATCCTCTAAATAGTCCCCTGTTACCCGTCACAACAGTAGTGCTCACATTAATGCCTCCTGTTGCTTTATCCTGGGATCAACAAATTCATAGATAATATCAGCAATCAGGTTTCCGAAGAAAACAAATAAAGTGCTGAAGATGACTATTCCCAAAAGCAGAGGTACATCGGACTTCAGTCCTGCTGCTACTGCAGCCTGTCCGATTCCGGGATACGAGAAGACCTGTTCAACCAAGACTGTACCCCCGAATAGTTCACTGAACCCTAAAAATTGCAGGGTAATGGCCGGAAGTGCAACATTTCGAATTCCATGCCTCAATACCAGATCCAGCCCTTTTTCACCTCTTGCCTTCGCAAATAAGACATAATCACTGGATAGGACTTCGATTAATTTTTCTCGTGTGAACATTGTAATTTTGGCAATGTCTAATAAACTCAAAGTTAGTGCAGGGAGAATCAAACGTTTAAACCAATCAAAAAACGTCACATTGTCAGCTGTAACCCCTATAGGTACACTTAATCCTATTGGGAACCAGCCCAGATATACTGAAAACACCATCAGAAGGACCAGTGCTAGCCAGAATGTCGGTGCAGCAGCCAGAGCGTAACAATAAATCTTTATTGCCTTATCGACCCACGTACCTTGCTTTGCACCAGCTATTATTCCTAAAACAAAACCCAGAATTCCTGAAAACAGCCAAGAAATTCCCATCAGAACAAGAGAAGCTGCAAATCGTTCTTTAATGACGTCAATAACTGGAACCCGATAAATCAGTGAAGTCCCAAAGTCTCCTTTAAGAATATCTCCAGCCCAGTTCAGGAACTTTTCCTGTGGAGGGGTATTAACCCCCCAGTACGCTTCAAGTTGAGCTCTGTGTTCTGCGGTTACTGGCATTTCCCCAATATAGGCTCTAACGGGATCTATAGGCGAATACTGGATAAGCATGAAACTTGCAAGACAAACTATAATCAAAAGACTTGCCAATCTGAGAGCCTTTTTTCCGACAAAGCCCGCTATTTTTTCATTGTTTGACACGCTACTTCCTCATACGTAATTATTCTATAATGATGCCCATTTTAACGTGAATATCAGTCTGTGAACGATTTCCAGGAATTGTTCGGAGTTTTCGCAATTTTTAAAGCCATAATAGGATTAAATCCGGTAAAACAGGTGTTTTATTACTTTTTCCAATCGGTCACATTAAACCCAGCTGTGGACAAAAAGAAAGGAAAAAATGAATAACTGAACATTCAATAACTGGTCGTGGGTTTGAATCATTGAAAACTGAAAGCGCAAGAATCTCTCAATATATTCATTAAATACGTGAGATGTACTCGCTTTTTCGGAATTGATCAATAACTCAGGGACACGACCCAATAACTGAACATTCAATAACTGAACATTCAATAACTGAACATTCAATAACTGAACATTCAATAACTGAACATGCAAGATCAGAATTAAAGGCTCAGTTATTCACTAATTACGGGATTGATTACTTGCTAACTACAGGATTAATCACTAATAGTTAATTTTTCGCCGTCTTTTTCATCCTCAGTTTTACTAAGAACTTTAAGGAACGGTTCTCAGCCTTACGAAGAGACTTTCGTGACCGTTCCTTGCTAAAATTCAGTTCCGGTTTAATTTTCTGTACGTTTCCACTCCAGGATATTACCGAAGATATTGGCACCATGAGGCTGAATTTTTGGGGTTCCGATGTCTATATCCTTGTCCATAATGTACATGTAATTGATAGTTGCAATCCAGAGCCAGGTAGCGTCTCCTTTTTCAGAAAATCCAGTTGTTCCATCCCATGCAGCCAGTTGCCAGTTTTTATTGGCAGTGTCCTGATCAGTGCTGGTTATGGCTGTCCTTAGATAGTTATCCACGACCGAATTGTTGTACAGTATTATATTGTTGTAGTTTGCAGGGTCATAGCTTTTGCTGTAATATCTCAGGTATAAGTCCGTCGGATCAAGCGAACCATAACCGAAAACTACAGGAGTTGAATGCGCCATGGTATCAATCTCGTCCCAGCTCTTACCTTCAACTTTAATGTTTATTCCCAGTTCTTTAGCTTCCTCGCTTAGTGCAACAGCTAATGCTTGCCTTTCCTGGGCGTTTGAGGGATACAATAAGGTAAATTCTGCTTTCGTCCCATTCTTTTCAAGAATACTGTCACCGTCGGTATCTTTCCAGCCGGCGTCCGCTAAAAGCTTCTTTGCTTCGTCTACTTTTCCGTCTTCGAATATAGCGTCCTTATTACCCCAGGGAAGTTTGTCCACTCCAGTAAATTCCTCTTCACCCTGCCCATTTAATGCGCCATCGATTAAGGTCTGCCTGTCTATTCCGATGTTCAGGGCTTTTCTTATCGCAGGATCGGAGGTTACATTATTTCCGATGGAATAGCCATTTTCCGTTTTCTTTCCCGTGTCGGGCTGTATTGGGAAGGTTATTCCGCGAGCATCAATGGAACTAAGGGACACTATTTTCATTCCATCTACTTTCTGATTGGCGTAGGAAGAAGGAATTTCAGCTATGTCAACCTGTCCTGATTTAGCTGCCGCAAAAGCCGTGTCGGACTGCATGAAGAGTAAAGTTAATTTCTTAAAGTACGGTTTTTGGCCATAATAATCCGGATTTGCTTCAAAGATTGCCTGCTGACCTTTGTCCCATTCTACGAATCGGTATGGGCCTGACCCAATCGGATGTTCTCCGTAAGTCTCATTGTAAGCATGTTCAGGTACAATCCCGACAGCTGCAAGCTTGTGAATAAAAGTCGTTTGCGGGTCATTTAATGTGAATTCAACCGTGTAGTTATCGAGGGCTACCGCATTTTTCAGCACTGAGAGATCGACTCCACTCGAATTTGCTGCGGTATTAAACGTGAATGCTACATCCCTGGCAGTTAAAGGTACCCCATCATGGAATTTAACGTCATCCCTTATATTAACAGTCCAGGTAAACCCATCGTCACTAACAGAATAATTTGTCGCTAAATCATTGATCAGAGACCCATTACTGTCCTTTTTAAAAAGAGTACTTTGAACCAGCGGTTCACTGCTATAACCCCATCCGGTAATCGGGTTAAAACCGGCTTCCGGCTCTCCACCATGGGTCCCTACGGCTGCTACCAGCTCATCCGAGCCCTGGGAAGTTGATTCTTTTGAATCTCCGGAAGCTAAATCATTCGAACCTCCGGAAGCTAAATCATTCGAACCTCCGGAAGCTAAATCATTCGAACCTCCGGAAGCTAAATCATTCGAACCTCCGGAAACCGATTCATTCGATATTCCGGAGGCCGAACTGGCTGGCTCATTACCTGGCATGAAAGCAATAGCAGCAGCAATAATTATGACTATTGCCCCTATTAAGATATATTGCTGATTTTTCTTGATTCAGACTCCTCCTTTCTCGTCGTTATATAAAATTATTTTAATAGTATTACCTACCAGTAGTGTTTTTCAGTAATCTCAAATCAGTTAAATAACACGTTATAGAGAAAACATAACAATATAGTAATATTTTTTTGATAAAAATTAAGATAAATTAGACTACACTCGTTTTGTTATAAATACATTCCTAAATATATGTGATACAAATATAGTAATTTTATAAAAATAAATAATACAAAATAATATTTTCATTCGTTTGTTAGTTTTGGATTGAATTCAGTATATGGCTGAAGAAAAATAGTTTAAACTTGGTGTTTTTAAAAAATAACAAAAACATTATTGAATTATGCCGGCCTTTGAATCTATCTAAGACGACTTAAAATACAAAAGTTAAATAGAAAGAAAGGCATATACCAGAATGTTTACAAACTGCTTGTTTACAAACTGCTAGAAACCCTGTTTTTCTTGTATTTATACAGGGTTTGATAATTTTCCAGTAAGAATTTCAGCCCCAAAAAAGGACTCATTTCAGGTCTTTTCTAGCCAAATAACGGAAATTTTTGCCCTATTCGTGAGCAAGATCCAATAAAAAAAGGATTGAAATTAAAATTTCCAGCTTTGTTTTAGCCCTTCGTGTTCAGATTCGTGAGCAAGATCCAATAAAAAAAGGATTGAAATCCGATGAGAGCTTCCACCGTGTCAATATCGTTTAAGATTCGTGAGCAAGATCCAATAAAAAAAGGATTGAAATCTACAGCGTTTGGGCATACATTCCCAAAAAACTCGATTCGTGAGCAATACTTTTTAAGTAAGTTGTGTATATACTATTCGCGAGCAAGATCCATTAAAAAAGGAAAGGATTGAAACTTTTTTATTTTTGCGAAGTATATCAGGCGATGAAAATGCTAGATTTCCTTAAAAATTTATTTGGTATTAGAAATAATAATAATAATAAAACCCAAATAAGTAAGCCAAAATATGTTAAGGCGTTTGGAGATAGAGTTATACACTGTAACATGGCTCGCATATTTACCGGAAAAGTAACAAGTGTAGGTAACTGGGGTAATGATTACGAGAAAAGTTATAGGTATAATGTAATATCGGGTAAAGTTAAAATTAGAAAGGTAAAAGCTATAACATTACATAGGAGCTGGGGTGGCACAATTAAGTTTTTTATGTTTTATCCTGTTACTGGATATGCAGAAATAGAAGCCGATGGTACAAGAATTATGTTACACAAATATAATGGATACGGAAAAGAGATGATTTATAAGCAGAAATTAAGATTATGATTTTTACTTTTATTAAGTAAGATACATTTATAGTGATATTTATCAATTTGTGAATATATTCATTTTTAACTTAACACTCGTGAGCAAGATCCAATAAAACAAGGATTGAAACAATCCGAACATCCGTGAACTGCAGACAACGAAACATTCGTGAGCAAGATCCACTAAAACAAGGATTGAAACCGATATATACACTATAAGATATACTTTAGTGGAGTATTCGTGAGCAAGATCCAATAAAACAAGGATTGAAACACTTTGATGCAAGCGGAGTTCGAGGAAATGCAGAACCTATTCGTGAGCAAGATCCAATAAAACAAGGATTGAAACTAAAAATTGATGATGGACAAATCCCATCAATCATGATTCGTGAGCAAGATCCAATAAAACAAGGATTGAAACATAGTTCTGAGAATGAAGACGACGAAA
>Ga0183101_1000431_pt3 | contig 38544 bp, 33 predicted proteins | sample Biomet3_FD_127790 | JGI IMG/M metagenome (GOLD analysis project Ga0183101, IMG submission 127790) | Microbial communities from bioreactor (seeded with sewage sludge) at LBNL, California, USA - Biofuel metagenome 3 | ecosystem: Engineered > Bioreactor > Anaerobic > Unclassified ... | reverse complement strand
CCAACCAATTTCCCTATTGCTTTTCCATTTACTAAAGTTTTTATTTCTTGTCCATCTGGATTTTTTAGTATTCCTAATGGCTTATCACTAAATATATTTTTTATAAAATAATCCATTGTATAATCATCTACACCTTTATAAAATTCGGTTGATATCATTGGAGTATGAAAAGTTATAAATTTACATTTTTCATTAAATACAGTATGAAGAGCTGTAACATCACTATATCCTGCAAAAACCTTCGGATTTCTTTTTATCATATTGTAATCCAGCATGCTCAAAAGTCTTCCTGCTCCATATCCGCCCCTTATTGCAAAAATACCTTTTATAGTCTTATCATCAAACATTTTATTAATATCATTTGCTCTTATTTCATCACTTCCAGATAAATATCCATGATAACACTTACAACTTTTCCCTAAAACAACTTCAAACCCCAGCTCTTCCATAGCTTTAATTGAGGGTTTTATTCTATCTGGTTTTGTTGGACTTGAGGCTGCAATTAATCCTATTCTATCACCTTTCTTTAAAGGCCTTGGTCTTATCATATATATACCTCACTTGTATATTTTTATATTCAAATTTAAATAAAACGACCATTGTATTTAATATAGTTTACTAAAAATTACATGAATAATATTTTGCAATACAATGATATTTCATAATCATTTGCCAAATCTATTTAATTATATGAATAACCAATATACTTTATAATATATACTTAAAATTTTTGCAAACTCTAAGGATCTACGATGTAATATAACGTAGAAATATCATAAATAAAGCTAGTTCTTGAAATCTGTTCAGCGTTTATTCAGAAATAATGTATATAGTTAAAATATACATAAGTCTTTAATCTATGTTTAGGTTAACGCTACTGTATATTAATATAGATTTACAATAAATATATCAATTTTATTGATATATTTGTTTAACAATATTATAGTTGAAGTAATATTGATTACTGAATAAGACACTTCAGCCAGCGTAACTCTTTTCTTAAAATGGTAATAAACAACTTTAATTTCTATACACTGATAGAGTATCTTTGAGTTGATATAATGCATAATCATTATAATGATAAACCTATTGATAAACGCTCTTTATAATTATTAATACAAGTTTATAGATACTAGTTTATTTTTAAGGGGATTGTTCTATTGGACTTATGTTAATTATAAGTTCATGGTTTCATCAATATGGTTTATAGTAAGCTTCAACTCTTATTCATTTGAATAATACTAAAATATATTCAGAAAATACATAATGAAATTAAATAAAAAATAAGATTTCTCATCTTTACTAAATTAATTAGCATAGATGAGAAAATTTGCAGGAGGAAACTTATGGATAATATAGTTCAAAAATTCAAAAACACTTTCTATACAAAAGAATTTGTTACTTTTTTAATAATAGGGGTTATAAATACATTTAACGGAACTGTTTTTTCTTATATATATTCAAGTTTTTTAAATGAGAATATAGCATTTATAGTTGGCTATATTTCGGGTTTGATTATATCGTATTTATTGAATAGTCTTATAACTTTTAAAGAAAAACTACAATTAAATAAATTTATAAAATTTGCAATATCCTATATCCCAAATTTTATTATCCAAAATATAGTTGTAATAATAGTTTTTAATTTCATGGGATTAAATAAACTTATTGCTTATTTATTAGCCGCAATCATAGGCGTTCCAATCACATTTATATTAATGAAATTTTTTGCATTCAGAAAAAAAATTGATTGAGTATTTCTCCAAAAATTACATTGGTAAAATCAATGAAAGAAATTAGACTTCTAATTTTAAACCTGTATAATCAATATTAGGCTTACAAAATAAGTTATAAATATGTATGCCTTAAGTCATCTTTTAAGAAATTGGAGGTACTTAATGAATAAGATAAAAAAATACTATATTATTATTCCTATAATAACAGCTATCCTGTCTCTTATAGTAATGGTAGTAACATCAATAAATTCAAAGGTAGTTAATAAAGGTTATTCTTATTTTACTGAAGATCTTAATTCTAATAAAATATCAACTGTAATAGTTGATACTTCTCCTAAAATGACTGTAATACTAAATAGCGGTGATAAATACTCTACAGATAATCCGCATACTGATACTTTAAAAGAAAAGCTATTACTAAATGGAATAGAAGTTAAGGACGAGACCACTCCCCCTATTTCAAAAACTATTCCTTCTGGAATTTTAGGATTATCACTTTTTGCAATAGTTGCGATGCTTGTATATAAATCAAAAGGTGGCGTTTCTTCTGTAACATCGATGGAAATGCAAGATTTTAGCAAAGATAAGAAAGCAGCCCTAAATTTTGATGCTGTAGCTGGAAATGAAGAAGCTAAAGAAAGTTTAATGGATGTTGTAGATTTTCTTAAGAACCCAGAAAAGTATCAAAAGTATGGTGCTAGAATGCCAAAGGGCGTTATTCTTTACGGTGATCCAGGTACAGGTAAGACATTACTTGCAAAAGCAGTTGCAGGTGAAGCGGGAGTTCCATTTTATGCGCTCAGTGGTTCTGATTTTGTCCAAGTATATGTTGGAGTTGGTGCTGCAAGAGTAAGAAATTTATTTAAGAAAGCAAAATCTCAAGGAAAAGCTGTAATATTTATTGACGAGATCGATGCTATAGGTAAAGCAAGAGGTAATGGAAAAAACGGATCTAGTAACGATGAAAAAGATCAAACATTAAATGCGCTTTTAACTGAAATGTCTGGATTTGGACAAGAAGAAGGAATTGTAGTAATTGCAGCTACAAATAGACTTGATATGTTGGACAAAGCTCTTCTTAGACCAGGAAGGTTTGATAGACATATAGAAGTTGCATTGCCAGATGTTAATGCAAGAGAAAAGATCTTATCTCTTCATTTAAAGAACAAACCACATGAAAATATTGATATTAAAGATATAGCTAAAAAAACAGTATATTTTTCTGGTGCAAAGCTAGAAAGTTTAGTTAATGAAAGTGCTATATTAGCAGCCAAAGACAACAGTGATTATATAACTTATGACCATATAGAAAACGCATATTCTATAACTTTAGCTGGCCACGAAAAAAAAGAAAGAAGTTATCTTAAAGAAGAAGATAAACTTCTTACTGCATATCATGAGGCAGGGCATGGATTAGTTAATATGCTATTACTTCCACAGGATAAAGTTTCTAAAATAACAATTATACCGACAACAAAAGGTGCTGGAGGTTATACATTATCTATTCCTGAAGATACCAATTACCACAGAATAGATTATTTGAAAAATAAAATTAAAGTTTCACTAGGTGGTAGAGCTGCAGAAGAAATAATTTTTGGTAAAGATAAAATTTCTACTGGAGCGCATGGAGATATATCTCAAACTACTGATATTGCTTTAAAAATGGTTACTGAGTATGGTATGGGAGAAACCTTAGGGCTTATAAATCTATCAAGTGTAGGTCCTTTATATAGTAGTTATGGAAATCCTGTTATTGAAGAATGTAAAAATATTGTTAACGATCTATACAATGAAACACTGAAACTTTTAAATAAAAATAGAGCTTCTCTTGATAAGATTGCTATAGAATTATTAGAAAAAGAAACTTTACACGAAGATGAATTGAATAAATTAGTTTGACATGCTATTAAAACTAATTTATAATATTTCTGATTAATTATAGTAATCGTGTGACGAATTTGGGAGATGCTACAAGCAATGTAGAGCCGAAGGTGAAATCGCAACAAACTCTCAGGCAAAAGGACCGAATTCTGACGAAACTCTGGAAAGTCTTATGACACCCAAGAAGCAATCTTTTTAGTTAACTATTAAAAGAGAATCTTTCAGGTAAAATAACAGAGGCGAATTGTTTATGCAATTCGTCTATTTTTATGCATAAAATTTAATTGAAAGAGGTGTTTGATTTATGAATGATATTAATATATTGGAGTATCTAGGCATATTTGCATTTGCAGCATCTGGGGCTCATGTTGCAATTGAGGAAAAATTCGACTTATTCGGTATATATATTCTCGCTACTGTCACAGCTATGGGAGGAGGAGTTCTCCGTGATATTGTAACGGATGTTGGAATTCCATTATTTTTTGAAAACTATACAACTATTCCTTTTATCATTTTAGGTGCAACAATTCCTGTTATACTTCGTGGAAAACTAAAATATAATAATATGTTTGTGATAATAGATGCAATAGGGCTTTCAGCTTTTTCTGTCTCTTCTGGAATTAAAGCTCTTGAAAGTGGCTATAATTTAATGCTATTTCTATTTGCTACAAGCATTACTGGGGCTGGTGGAGGCGTACTTAGAGATATAATTACCAATAGAAAGCCTGAAATTTTTAAAACTGATGTTTACTGCATTGCATGTATCCTTGGTTCAATTTTACTGTGGTTTCTATATCCTCTTTTAGGAACTCATGTATCCCAGCATATATCATTAATCGTTATTTTTTCAATCAGAATGATTTGTTATATAAAAAAAATAAATCTTCCTGTAATTCATAAGAATTAATTATAGAAAGGCCTCCTACTAGAGTAAATTAATATAAAAGCAATTTACTCTAGGACAAGCCTATTCCTAAATGCACATATTTTTATATAAAAAAGGAAAAGATATCATTAGATTTAGACTCCCTATAAATATTTATAAGTATATACATTAAAAAGGGGTTGATTTTAATGATTAACAAAAGCAGTAAAATTGGCGTAATATTAGCAATATTACTTGAAATATTAATTATTATTACGGCTATTAGGACCGCCTCATCAAATCCGTGGAGTTATCTACTTTTTTTACTCTGGGATGCTATAAGCATATTTATTCCTTTTATCGTTCTTAAAGTTGCTAATTCTAACAAAATAATCCTTCCATCTAGTTTTTTATCAGCATCAATAATATTTATATTTGCTACTTTATATCTAGGAGAAACTTTAAAGTTCTATAGTATGTTCTGGTGGTGGGATTTATTTCTTCATGGTATATTTGGTGTATATGGGGTTATAATTGGAGTACATCTTTTACAGGGAATTATAGAAAAAACTAAAAATACAACCAAGGAAAAATTTTCTAAATTCACCTTAATATTTGCCTTTTGTTTCACAATTGCAATAGGTACCATCTGGGAGATATATGAATTCTTAGCAGATTATTTTTTTAAAACTGATATGACAAATGGAAGTCTTGAAGATACTGCAACCGATCTTATGATAAAGATTACATGTGCCTTTATTACATGCTTAATATATTATTTTTCTAAATTAAAAAAGGCAAATAATGTTTAACAACTTAATAAGTTCATTAAACATTATTTCCCCAACTACAAAAAGTATTATTAATTATTATTAAGTCAATCATTCTTAAATATAGGGTGCCTAAAAATCACCCTATATTTTCTTTTGGTTCTGAAAAATAATATCCCTGAGAATAATCTACATTCAAATCTTTTATTTTATTATATATTTCTTCTTCAGATACAAATTCTGCAATAGTTTCTATCCCTAACTCTTTTGCAAATAATACTATAGTCTTTGTAACAATTTCTGCTGACTTATCTTTATGAACATTTTTAATAATTGATCCATCAATCTTTATATAATCTACATTTAGCTTCATAAGATAGTTAAAATTTGAATAACCAGTTCCAAAATCATCAATTGCAATTTTTGATCCATATTTTTTTACTTCTTTTATAAATTCAGTAACTTCATTAAAATTTTCAATACCTTCCGATTCAACTATTTCAAATACAATCTTCTCAGGGTTTCGTACCTTCTTTAATTTTTTTATGATTAGGGCTCTAATTTCGCTGTTCATTATATCCTGAAGAAGAAGATTTATAGATATTTCATAATTAGTTTTATTTAAAACTTCAAAAGTTTTTTCTAGCATTATTATCGTTAGTTCTTTATATAATCCAGCTTTTTTTGCTATATCCAAGAAAAAATATGGAGATATAACTTTTCCGTTTTCATCAATCATACGAATTAAAGCCTCGCATTTCTCAATTGTCTTTAAACTATTATTAACTATTGGTTGAAAAAATGGAACTATTCTATTTTCAGCTATAGCATCTTTAATTTTTTTAGTCCATATTATATTTTCCTTGATTCCCTCATATATGTTAAGATCTTCCCTATATATTTGAAATAATTCTTTATTTTTTTTTGCATAATTTAAAGCCATTTCTGCTTTCTCAAATAATAATTCTTCTTCTAACGCAACTCCCATTACAATTGTTAAGAAAATCTTACCTTCTTCGTAAACGAAACATTGATTGTTTATTTCATTTTGTAAAAATTGTATTCTTGCAATGAACTCTTCTTTTGCTATATCACTACTTGCTATAGCAAATATATCTGAATTCACTCTGTAAGAATTTAATTTATTCTCATTACAGTAACAACTAATTAACTTAGAAATATCCTTCAATACCTTATCGCCTATTGTATTTCCATAAAAATCATTTATATCATTAAAGGACCTTATATCAACAATTGTAAGTTTAGTGTATTTTTCTACACACAAGTCATTAATTAGTTTATTTCTATTTTCTAAACCCGTCAACTTGTCCGTATAATATTGTTTTTCTAACTCATCTGTTTTTTCTTTTATTTTTTCCTCTAATTTTATATTTAATTGATTTAATTCTTCCCCAGTATTCTTTATCAGGTTGTATAATGCTGAATCCTCCTCATTAAAATAAGAGTATTCATCATCAATTTCTGATATAATTTTAATTCTTGCATTGACATCTTCTGAAAGTACTAATACGGTCATTGTTTCAGTGTAAAACATATTTTTATTATTAACATTATTAAATTCACCAAAGGTATAAAAACCACCTACAGATAAATCTTTAAACGGTATTATTTCCTTTGCATTTACTTTCTTAAATATATTTTTTCTTGAATCACATGAATATATTAATAAACTCTCACATGGGCACCTTGTAATCTCGCTATACATTTCCTTTGCACTTTGCAAAATCTCTCTTAAGTCACCAAAACCAATCCTTATTTTTTCACCAATATCCAGCTTTGTAGATATAAGCGCTTCTTCTGCATTTATGAATTTTAATATGTGAGCACTAAAATATCTGTTATTTCTTTTTACCATTAATGGGAACTTATTTCCCATACGTAGAATTTGATCATTATTGTTAGTACCTAAATACTTGTTATAAAATTCTTTTACTGATATAGTTCCTATCTTTTTTACTATGTTATCTTCTACCAATGTTATCTCGTGTTCTTTCCCTATAGGTATGCAATTAAAACTACTTCCGTTATTTACATTTAAAAATTCACCTTTTAATGCAACTGCAGCTACTGCGTTTTTTTCTACTCCCTCTTCTGTAAAAACATATGTTTCATACGCTGGATCGCTCTTCCCAGCAATTCCACCAGCTACCAGAACATGATCATTTATAGAATTTATCCCATTTAAAAGTTCCTCGCCCATAATGCTTGAATCGCCAAAAGATATTATTGCCTTCGTATCTGTACTAATTAGACAATTAGCTATTTTCACACCTTTACTAAAATCAGATATATTATCCTTAACTAAGATGGATTTAATTATGGTTTTCTCAAAAACACTTATGGAGATTATGCACTCCCGTTCAAATATATCTCCATTTAGTATTTCACCTGACGACGTAGCCCCAACTATTTTGCATTGAGGAATTAATAATTTTAAATTTCTTATTACTTCATTTATAAACTCTTTATTGCATATCCCAGAAAACACCTGTACTAATATATTATTATATTTCATTATGTCATTGCTATTTACATATAATTGTAAAGTTTTAAAGTCCCTATATTTAACATTATAGGTTTTCATAATTCACCTCAATAATCTGATATTAGATTTTTATACACATATATTCAATTATACCATTTAACGAGGTCTTATTCATTATTTTTCTACATAATTTAGCAGAATTTTCGTTTTGAATCATAAAAGTTAATACAACAATATTACATTTATTTATAATATTAAATAATTTGAGAAAGTTAGTCTTATTAAGATTATATTATTAGTATACTATGTACTATTAAATATTACATTATGCTTCCATTAACATATCCTTATAATATACAAAATTTATTATAAAACAAAAAGATATAAGCGAACATTCCACCTATATCTAAATTAATACATAGCAAATTCACTCTAAGCTTGTAATAATAAAATCATTATTATATTTTTTCTAAAAGTTCCTAAGGGTTTCATCCAATTGAATATTAACAATATTACATATAATTTTATAAATATTTAAATTGAAAGATGTAACTTCCCTTAGGATATTTGTGTAAATAAAATCACAGATATTAAAGTAATTTTAAATTTATACTTATTCTTATTCTTATTCTAATAGATATATAGTAGTAGTTTTTCTACCAAATTGTTTAGCCTCTTCATATGACGGGACCCAAACATCTATTACATAAGTGCCATCTTTTTTTACCTTAATTGCTCCACCTCTATCTTCAACATCAAACATGCCATCAGGCTTATAACTTTCCAACTCCGGAATATACATCTTGCTTCCAAGCGGTATATTAGATGGGGCCGCAATAACACCTATTCTTGTTGTTGTCTGCATTGCTGTTTGTGACTTCCATTTTCCCGAACATCTAGGATCATCACTATATGCAGTTAATTCTGCTTTAATAGGTTTACCTATTTGCTTTTGCTCTTTTACCGATGATGCATTTACTGAATCAGATGAACCTTCATCTGATTTCTTTACTAATTCTGCATATTTCTCAATATCGGCACTTTCTTTTTTGAGATTAAAGTCTTCTTTATAGCTACCTGTAACAATTCTATTTATTTGAATATTTTTAGTTTGCTGATCTAAAAAGTTTGTTTCAAATCCTAGCAAACATACTCCTAGAAATATACAAGTTTTTATAACATTTATTTTTAATTTAATCAAATTACCACTCCTTGTGTTTTATTTGTGACCTAATAATATTCTAGGTTACTTTCCCCACCGATATGGTATTGCCCTATTATAGGATAAGAATGTATCAAACACAAAAGTAATTTTTGTTACATATAGATATAATTTTCATAATTGCATATGAAAAGGTTATATATGTTGTATTCTCGCATATTTCTTGGTAATATAGGCAGCAAATAATATTTGAAAAATTTTAATTTTAGTATTCTTTAGGTTCATTAAATAAATCATATGATTTTTTAGATTAGTATAAATAATAATAAAATTTACTAAAATAGACCTGCATTTTAATAAATAAAATGCAGGTCTATTTTAGTAGATAAATCGCTCTATTCCTAAAGCTACTCCATCATTTTGTACAGTATCAGTTACTTCCTTAGCGTGTTCTTTAACGTAATCCTCGGCATTCCCCATAGCAATTCCGCATCCTACTGTAGACAACATTTCTATATCATTCTTACCATCTCCAAAGGCATAGCTATTTTCTATTGGAATATCTAAAAAGTCCAATACTCTTAATATTCCAGTTGCCTTTGTATTTGATTTTGAATATAGTTCAAAAGATTTTTCCTCTATATTATGAATATAATCGTAATCATCATTCGCTAAATTCAAGCAATAATCCATTCCACTTTTATCATTATATAACATCTCAATTTTGTACGTCTCTACTTTTTCTAGATCATATTCAGATTGGAAATATTTTTTAGATATACTAAAAGAATCATAGAAAGAATGTAGTTTTTTATATTCATCTTTAATGTATGAATATGTTTCTCCTTGCAAAATATATTGAATATTACGCTGCTCAAAATTATACACTAATTCTTTTATGGAATCCCTTTTAAGACATTCTTTATATATACATTTTTCCTTAACTTTTACATATGCCCCATTGGTAAGGACAAAGCCATCAAATCCAAAATTATACAAAGACTCATTTAAAAAGGCATATGGTCTGCCCGTTGCAATAAATACATAATCTCCATTTGCTTGAAGTGAGCGAATTGTTTCTTTTACTCTAGGCCTAATATCTGTTATTCCATTTAAACAGTCCATTAAAGTTCCATCTATGTCAAAAAAAACTGCTTTATTCATGATTACATCTCCCCCATAGTAATTCATTCTCATTTAATATACTTTATTATCGTTTAATATCATTCTATTTTATTTATTCATCATTGTCAAACCATTTGATTATGTTTTAATAACATAATCATTAAAATAATATTAAACGAGAATTAACTATAGCAACATCTATATATCTAGTGCGTTCTTTATATGATTAAAACCTAGTCTACTTATTGTCATTCCTAATCTTTCACCTTTGATAGCATTATTTTTATAATACTCAATAACCATTTCTGTAATAACTTCCAATTCATCAGGCTGGTAAAGTTTTTTAAGACGATTTCCTATTCTTAAATTTCTTCCAAACTTGCCACCTAAATATACTGCAACTCCTTCATTATCTAACTTCATAGCTTTAAAAGGACATGCTTTGATACATTGCCCACAAGAAATGCATTTATCATAATCTATTACTGCTTTTTTATGTACCATTGATATCGCGTCAACTTTACAAGTACGTTCGCAAATCTTACATCCTTTGCACATATCTGTCTCAACCTTTGGTTCATTTTGAGCTAAAAAACCCAAATCACTGATTGGAGCTTTTACACAATTATTAGGACATGCTGCTACTCCAATTTTAAATTTACCTGGAAGATCTATTCCTAAAAACTTTCTATCGAGATTTTTAGCTATTTCTTGTGAATCTAATAATCCGAACCTACAAAGTGCTCCTTTGCAAGCAGCTACAGCTACAACCCTTGTACCAGTGCCTCCTGTCTTGATTCCTGCGTTTAATATCCTTTTCTTAACCTCTGGAATCAAATCTTCTCTAATCCAAGGTATTTCAACACATTGCCGTGTTGTAAATCCCATGTATCCATTTCCATATAATTCAGATATTTCTGCTAGACAAACCATTTCATTAGAACTTAAATTTCCTGCATCTGTCAATATTCTAAGTGAAAAATATTCTTTATCTTGTTGCTGCATGAAACCTTCTAATTTTAATGCTTCAAGCTCATTTTTAGTCATTGTTTTTTATCTATCCTTTCTGCGCAAGCGGTCTATGTGCTAATTTTAGCTAAAAGTAATAATTTATATTATGAAACTTTTGAGCGCAATAAAAAACCTACAGTTATACCTGTAAGTAACTGCATATAGCTTATATTTAGATCTATAGCTAAAGCCGCTTAAAATTTATATTACTAAATTACAGTATCACGATTTATTATATAAAACTGTGATTGATATCACGTTTATGCAATTACTCATATAATCTCTTTATAAAATTACATTTTATTTTATAAGTCCTTCCTTAAATATACTTAATTAAATTTTCATATTACTTGTCAAAATCAATCATTATAGCGAATGGGACAACTCTATATATTGTATGAATACTTTTTTATAAATACAACATATTGTATTTTATCATAAAATGATTTAAAATAATGTTATTATAAAACTTGAAGATATTATAATTCAAAAGAATATAAGGATTAGAAAGAAATTATTAGCTTATTAAGTAAAACTGGAGGAATATATATGAGCGAACTATTATCAGAATCATTTTTAAACAAATACAGAGAAATTAGGAATACGCCTTTAAGCAATATCGGTGAATTTGTTTATTTACGAACTTATTCTAGATATTTAAACAATAAAAAACGAAGGGAAACTTGGTTTGAAACAGTTCTTAGAACAACAGAATATAATATTGAACTTGGCATAGAATTTAAAAAGAAACAGGGATTAAGCATAAATTTACAAGATGAAGTAAAAGAAGCTGAACTGTTATTTGATAATTTATTCAATTTAAGGACCTTTACATCAGGTAGAACTCTTTATATGGGGGGAACTGATATAGTAAAAGAATATCCACTTTCAAATTATAACTGTGCATTTACAATGGTTGAAAAATTCCATGATTTTGTAGACATATTTTATCTTCTCATGATTGGTTCAGGTGTCGGTGTTAGAATAGATAAATCTCTAATATCAAGAATGCCTAATATAAGGAGAATATATCTAGACAGCGAATATAATGAAGATATTCATAAGTTCATTCCAAAAGAATATATGGAAAACACCAAACTTATTTTAGACGATGGAGATCCATCAGTCGCTAAGATTAAAATTGGTGACAGCAAAGAAGGCTGGTGTAACGCCCTAGAAACTTACTTTAATTTGATTACAAGTCCTGAATATATTGATATTAAGAAAATTACATTTGATTACAGTTATGTAAGACCTGAGGGTGAAAGATTAAAAAGGTTTGGTGGCAGAGCATCTGGTCATAAATCGTTAAAAAGAATGTTTGAAAAAATAAATAAGGTTTGCAGTAATCTTGTTAATGGAAGCTTAAGGTCCTTAGATGTGCTTGATATAGCTACTATAATAAGTGAAAATGTAGTTTCTGGTGGAGTTAGGCGTAGTGCAATGATGATAATTTGCGATGAAAATGATGAAGATGTTATAAATGCAAAAAGTAAACTATATACAATAGTCAATGGAAATTGGATTGAAAATTCAGAAGTATCTCATAGGAAAATGAGCAATAATTCCGTTTTATATAAAGAAAAACCATCGCTTAATAAAATAAAGAAAATCCTAGAATCCATAAAGATAAATGGTGAACCTGGTTTTATTAATGGAAGTGAAGCTATGAGAAGAAAAAGTACATTTAAAGGTTGTAACCCCTGTGGAGAAATTTTACTTAATTCACATCAATGCTGCAACCTATCAACTAACAATTTAGCCTCATTCGTAAATGAAGATAATAATCTAGATATTGATAAATTAGAAAAAATAATAAAACTATCTACTAGAGTAGCTATTAGAATGACCCTAGTAGACGTAGAACTTCCAGATTGGAATAAAATCATGCAAAATGATAGAATCGTTGGAATATCATTAACTGGAATGATGGATATGGTAAATAGAACAAACATGACTTATAAAAATTTAGGTTTATTGCTAAAGCGTTTACGAGATGTAGTTAGATGCGAAGGTATTAAATACTGCTCAGAACTTGGAATTTCCATTCCTGAGCTTATGACCACAATTAAGCCTGAAGGATCTCTATCCACACTTCCATGTGTAAGTTCAGGAATACATTATTCACATTCTAATTATTATATTAGAAGAGTTAGAATCTCTACATCTGATCCTCTATATAAAATGATAGAGAAGCTAAAATGCTATCCAATTTATAATGAAAATGGTCAAAGTGATGAAAATTGCACAACAAAAGTTATAGAATTTCCAATCAAAGCTCCTTACGGAAAAACAAAATATGATGTTGGAGCTATAGAACAACTTGAACTTTATAAATTATCAATGATAAATTGGACTGATCACAATACTTCAATTACCGTACATGTAAGAGAAAATGAGTGGGATGATGTTGCCAATTGGCTCTATGAGAATTTTGACTATGTGGTTGGTATAACTTTCCTTCCTCTAACAGACGAAACTTACCCTCTTTTACCTTATGAATCTACAACAAAGGAAGATTATGAGGAACGTATAAAAAATGTTAAACCTATAGATTATGAATTATTAGCTGAACTTGATGATGATGACGAACATGAAATAATTGATAAAGAGTGCGCAAATGGAGTTTGTCCAGTAAGATAATATAATATTTTATATTCTTATATTAAAAGAAACTACTAAGTATTGAAAGAAGCCAGTGCTGTAAAAACACTGGCTTCTTTCAATTATAAACACAAACTTTTATTTTATAGATAACTGCCTTTTTAGGTGTCAATATATTATAGGGTTCTATAATGAGAGCCAGACTTATATGTATATCAGCGAAAATTGAATACATATTTACTCCATATATATGTTGCAATTAAGTGTCTGGATCTCCATACTTTTAAATATAGATAATATATGTAATTAATTAATTGATTTATATATTTGATATAATAGTATAATAAATTAATTAATGGAGTAAATAAAATTATGAAAGCAAAAATACTTTTTTTAGCGCCCTACTTTGGCTTAAAAGAAATCGCAATGTCAGTTTCATCTGAATATAAGAATTTCCAAATTGATGTATATCAAGGGAATTATGAACAAGGACCAAAAATTCTGAAACAAGTAAATATAAACCAAAAATATGATGTAATTATAACAAGGGGTGGTACTGCTGAAGTTTGCAGGCAAATTACTCAAACTCCTATTGTTGAAATTCATATTAATGCCTTTGATATACTTAGAATTTTAAAATTATCTGAAGGATATAAAGGAAAAAAAATATTCTTATCTTATCCAAATATATTTAAATCATTTAAACAGCTAAGTGAACTTTTAGGTTATTCAATCGAATCAAAGTGTTATTTTGAACATAAAGATATTCGAGACTTAATTAAAGAACTAAAACAAGAAAACTATGAACTCGTTATTGGTGATAATATGGTATATGAAACAGCGCAAGAGTTTGGAATTAATAGTATACTTATTACAAGTGGAATTGAATCTGTAAAAAGCGCTATTGATGAAGCTATACGCTTATGCAACGCTCTTTCTAATAATAAAGATTTAAAATCTGAAGCAGTTGAATGTACATATTATGAAAAAAGAGAAAAAAGTAATATTGATGATTTTATAAAAATATTAAATCCAGATGAAATATCAACAAGCTTTGTACATACAGTATTTCCTCAAACAATTCTTTCTCAAATATCATATCTAAGTAACACACCACTTCCAACAATTATTACTGGCCAAGATGGAATGTGTAAAAATGATATCGGATATTTATGCACTTACTATGGTCCTCAAAAAAGAAAAAGCTTAATATGTATAAGCTGTCACTCTATTCCTGAATATTACAACTACGACTTTCTATATAAAATCATAATTAATAAATTTAAAAACGAAGGAGGCACATTATTTCTGGAGGATATTGATACGTTATATACAGAAGGACAAAAAAAGATTGCTAATATTTTAAAAAAATTATCTAGAACTAATGATATTAAAATAATTGCATCTTGCGAATTCCCTGTTGAACTCTGTGTTAGCAATGGAAATCTACTTAGACAACTCCGTTCAATAATTGATGAAGTTAGAATTGAATTAAATCCTTTAAAAAATTACAGTAATGAAATCAGCAATATGGTAAGTATGTATCTTTCAAAACTAGATTTAAGATGTGCAAGTCAGGTTGTAGGTATAAAAGAAGGTGGTATAAAATTACTATCTGAATACGATTGGCCTGAAAATATACGACAATTTATGAGAGTTGTAAACCAATTAGCACTTAAATGTAATGGCTCTTATATTAATGTTGATGAAGTAAAAACAGCCTTAAAAGTAGAATTTGAAAATCACAAAAATGCTTCTCTAATCCCTATTAATTTAAATGGAAGCTTAAAAGAAATAGAAACTCGTATTATAAAGCATGTAATGGAGGAAGAAGGAATGAATCAGGTCAAAGTTGAGAAAAGATTGAAAATTAGTCATAGTACATTATGGAGAAAGTTAAAATGATTTCAAAATGAAACATTTTCTCTAATTAGTTTGTTGAATACGTAATCTAACCTTTAGTATAATAACCTAATGAAGAAATATTAAGGAAGTGAAAATTATGACTAAAGATATGACTAAAGGGAATATACATAAGCATCTTATAAGCTTTTCTATTCCATTAATACTCGGAAATCTGCTCCAACTTACTTATAATGCCGTAGATTCGATCATAGTAGGAAGATTTTCTGGTACAGATGCTTTGGCAGCTGTTGGAACGGCTAATCCTGTAATGAATATTGTAATTTTAGGAATAACAGGTATATGTATTGGAGCATCAGTTCTTATGAGTGAATTTTTTGGAGCTGGGAAATATGAAGAATTAAAAAAAGAGATTTCGACAACTTTAATATTCGGATGTTTTTTTTCTCTAATAATTGTAATATTAGGCTTAATCCTCTCTAAGAATATATTAATCCTCCTTGGAGTTCCAAATGAAATTCTCGAATCTGCAACACTCTATCTAAGAATAATATTTGCCGCAATGCCTTTTACATATCTATATAATGCAGTATCTGCAGCAATGAGAAGTGTTGGGGATTCAAAAACACCAATAAGATTTTTAGCTATAGCATCTATTTTAAATGGATGTCTTGACTTTATTTTTATAGGAGGCTTTAATATGGGAGTACTTGGAGCTGGACTAGCCACAACTATCGCTGAAGCTTGCTCCGCTCTATTTTGTATAATTTACATATATAAAAAAGTACCATTGTTAAGACTATCTAAAAAGGATATAAAATTAGATAAAACGCTTTTAAAACAAACTCTCCAGCATGGATCAATAACAGCTTTGCAGCAATCTTGTCAGCCAATCGGCAAATTGTTAATTCAAGGTGCTATCAATCCATTAGGGGTAGCTACAATAGCAGCCTTTAATGCTGTAAACAGAGTTGATGATTTTGCTTTCACTCCACAACAAAGTATATCTCATGGAATGATGACTTTTGTTGCTCAAAATCGTGGTGCAAATAATAAAAATCGTATTAAAGCTGGATTTAGAGTTGGCTTATTCATAGAGTTTTGCTATTGGATAATAATCTGCTTGGTTGTATTAATTTTTAAGACACCCATAATGAAATTATTTGTCTCTTCTAATGATAATAACATGGTTGACTTAGGTGTGAGTTACTTAGGACTTATGGCATTTTTTTATTTATTTCCTGCATTTACAAATGGTATTCAAGGTTTCTTCAGAGGCATGGGAAACATGAAAATTACATTAATCTCTACACTTATCCAAATATCCTTTAGAGTAATATTCGTTTTTATATTAGTTTCTCATGTAGGGATGATAAGTATGGCCTATGCAAGCCTCATAGGATGGATATTCATGTTAGCTTATGAAGTTCCATATTACTTCATATTTAAAAGGAAGAATCATTTATTAAAAGATTACGACAAAGCTGAGAAGAAATTTCAAGTTTAAAGCTAAAATTTCACCTTAAAAAATCAATTAAAAGAAGGCATTAAAATAGTCTTAGAGATCATTTTAGTGCCTTCTTTTAATTAACTTATATATGAAGTCAAAAGTTATAATTTATACAATCCTATTTGACTTCAAAATTTTTATTTGCTTTTACTATATATCCATTGTCATCTATTTCTGAATATGTTAATACATTTACACATGCAATTGAAACAATACCCTGAGTTTTATCTTTTTCATTTGTTAAAGTATAATAGTTATACCCAGTGTTCTTAATCTTATCATTATAAAAATTTATTAAAGCTTCATCTGTTATTTTATCAGGATTATATGTAACTTCTCCTCTTTTTCCTATTTCTTCTCCTGAATTATTTAGAACTGATCTCTCTTTTATTTCTTTTATATGTATTCCTGCATACTTATTACTATTAATATATTCATTTTTCACCTTCTCTGGAATGCCGCTATATCCAATTATTGAAAATAATACGAAACCAAATATTAATCTACTAACTATTTTTTTCATTTATAATTCCCCCTATATCCTAATAAGATAATTGTATATTGTTTGATGTTTTTGTCAATTATTACTTAGTAGAAATATTGATTACTTATGTTATATAAATAAATATCTATAAAAAAACAAACTATATTATGTATCTATATATACTTTTAAGATTGTTAAATAATTATTTTTTATTATGATAATTTATACATATTCTTCAAATTGAACTTATAATTAGCTAGTTTTTTAACAATATAAAATAAAATTCAGAAAATTCACAACAACCACTTGAATAATTAGTAACATATTGTTATAATACTTAATAAGATAGTGATATAAATATCTATATTTTTTTAAATCTCATTGTTAAATAATTAACGTTAATTATTTAACTTCTTCTACTTCTATGTTAGTAGAAACCATAGTAAAAAATTAAAATCTATAAATATGAGGGGGATAAATACTATGATAGTAAAAAAACCAATTCAATATGCAGTTATAATCGATAGACAAGGAGATTGTGGAGTTTTTGACACCATGGAAGATGCCATTAAATTAGCTCATGTTGCTTGTGAAAAATATAAGCAATACAGTGAACAAAGAAAGAATGAAATAGTAGATTCAGTAATTAAAGAATTAGAATTGCACTTAGAAGAAGTTAGCTTAATGACTTGTAAAGAGAATGGTGCTAGCTCCTACAATAATATTCTTTACAATAATACTAATGCATTAGATAAATGTTTAAATGATAACTATCTTGAATCTAGGTTCTCTATAATTAACGGTGATAATTCTTATACTGTAAATGGCGTTATTGTTGAAGCATCTAATCCTATCGAAACAATAATTAGAAACAGCATTCTAATGCTTAAAGCTGGACATGCAGTTGTATTTTCATCAAATGAAGATGTAAAAGAAGTATTTTCTTATACTATTAAACTTATAAATAGAGCTATAGAGGCAGTAGGTGGCCCAAGAAATCTTGTAGTAACAGTAAAAAAACCTAGCGTTGAAAGCACTGATATCTTGATTTCACACGAAAGAATAACTCTTATTTCTGCAATAGATAATCAAGATACTAGAAAAATAGCTCTTTAGTCAGATGGTATTTAAATTGTTGAAAGGCATACACTTAAATAAATTTAATTCGATCTATAGCTTTGAGTGACTATATGATGGTATATATTCCAAACCACATTCATTTAAATATTTATCACCTCCATTGTATTTTCACTCATTTTGTTTAATTAAAGCACCCCAATTGGGGCTTTTTTATTTTTCTTAATTTATCATCTAATATATCAAAACTGCACCAATATGCAGAGATACCTGATCAATCGTTAATATTTTGCTTAAGTTAAGCACTATGTTTTTAGACTATTTATAATTGAAAATACAGCAATTAAATTATTAACATATAAAAAATAACCACTAACTTATAATAAATTAATGGTTATTTTAATGATATAGACTATTATTTTTTACTAATTAACTATTTTTCATTATTTACCTATAAAAGTTTTTATTCCAACCAAAATAATAAATATTCCAAAAGCTTTTTTCATTATACTTGCTGGAAGAATATTAGCAAGCTGGCCTCCAAATTTTGCACTAATTAGCATAGTAACACAAATAATTATACCAGCAGTTATATTTGTATTACCTTTCTTATAATATTCCATGAATGCAAGTAAGCCAACAGGTGGAAGCATTGCAACAAGAGATGTCCCCTGAGCTGTGAGCTGCGAAAATCCTTTTAAATACATCAATGCAGGAATTATAATTATTCCACCACCAATTCCAAACAAACCACTTAAAATACCTGCTGCGGCCCCTATTGCTATGTAAATTATAATATCTAACATCACATCATCCTCCAATAATATCAAATAAATTCTTACTTTAATTTTAAAATAACATTTATTCATTGTCATTTCATAGAATATATTTACTTTTAATAAATTAATTTATAGCTATTTATAATAGTATATTGCAATCGATTTTCTATATGCTAATATTAGTTAAATACTTAGCTTACCATATCTTTAAATGCACATTTATTATTACAACACATATTCTATTGATTATAATAAAATAAGATTCCCAATTCACTTTTTAGAATTATTTAATTATATAATGTTAGGTTGTTTATAAACACCTAAATTTATTCCTTATTAATAAAAAATTAAAGAATACATTTTCTATTAATAACTGCATTCTTTAATCTCAACTAATCTACTAAGCATATATATCTTTTCAGTATAAATAACGATTTTTCTATTTTTGTATTAAAATTTTATTTGTATTCTTCTAGTGTTTTTATTAAAGTTTGAGTATCAAATGGTTTCTTTATATAACTCTTAGCTCCTAAGGCTAAGCATTCATCTTTGACATCATCATATCCTACTGCAGATATAATAATTACTACTGCTTCAGGATCAATACTCATTATTTGGCTTAAAACATCAATGCCATCTTTTCTAACTTCAGACATATTTAAATCTAAAATTATAATATCAGGACTTTCAATCTTATATGTTTCTATTGCATCATCTTTACCTGATGCTTCTAAGATCATATAAGTTCCCCTTTTTTGAATAATTTTTCGTATAAACATTCGCATATACGATGAATCATCAACTATCAAAATCTTCTTCATATTAAAAACTCCTTCATCCTCATTTTTCAGAATTTGACTGCTATTATTAAATTATATTTTATAAAACAAATCTTTTATTTGTCCAAAAATCTCATTACATTCATCTAACTTTTCTTCTAAAGCTTTTTTATCAAGCATTTTAGCTAATTCGTGAACAGAATTTATTCTTAGTGTTCCAGATGAACCTTTTAACTCATGAGCAAACTTTGCTAGTTTCTTTAAGTCCTTAGTATTAATGGCATCATTAATTCCATTTAACAAATCAGGTAAGCACCTTATGTAGTCTTCAAATATTTCTAATGCATCTTCTATATCAAGACCGGTATCTCTAGAAAATTCATTAATATAGTTATCTATTATTCTTGAATAGTCTATAGTATTATGTTTTTTATCTATGATACTTTCTTCAATCATCTTAAATACAATACCAAAATTAATAGGTTTAGTAATGTAATTATCCATTCCAGATTTAATACACTTTTCCGAATCACCTTCCATTGCATTAGCAGTTACTGCAACAATTTTTGTGTGCTTTCTATTTTCTTCAATTCTTCTTATTTCAGCAGTAGCTTCATATCCATCCATTACTGGCATCTGACAATCCATGAATACAATATCATAATCTTCTTCCGATACTTTTCTTAATGCCTCTTTACCATCTAATGCCACATCGCAAGTAATACCACGAGATTTAAGCATGCTTATAAAAATTTTTCTGTTAACTTCATTATCTTCTGCCAGTAAAATTCTAATTTCTGATAAATCATAAATGTTTTTAACTACATTTTTATTTGAGTCTTCAAAATGTTCTTCATCTTCTTTCTTCAAGCCTAAATTTACAGCAATACAATCAAGTAAATCATCTCTTTTTAGTGGCTTGGTCAAATAAGACGAAAAGCCATACTCCATTGCTGCCTTAAAGTCTCCTTTATACCTCGACATTAACAGTATTAACTTGATATGTTTGGCTATTGGTATATTTTTTAACGTTCGTGCAAGTTCATAACAATTCATTCCTGGTATCTCGCACTCAATGATTACAATACTTATTTTATTTTTTGTATCATTATTAGAAATAATTGTTGAAATTGCTTCACCAGCACCATCAACCTCAATTATATGTAATCCAGTTCCTTTCAGGTAAGAACTTGTAATCTTTCTACTATTTTCATCATTGTCAACAATCAAAATATTCACGTCATTAACCTTTTCGAAAATAGAGATATGTTCAGAAGCCCTTTTAGATATTTTTAATCTTACACAAAATCTAAAAGTAGATCCTTTATCTAATACACTATCAACGGTTATTTCACCATCCATCATATTAACCAGTTCTCGGCATATAGAAAGTCCAAGTCCAGTTCCTCCATATTTTCTCGTTGTAGATGCATCTGCTTGGTTAAAAGATTTAAAAAGTTTCTGTATATCCTTTCCGCTAATTCCAATTCCAGTATCCCTCACTTCAAATGTAAGAAGTGCGATATCATTTTCTTCCTCAAAATAATCAACCTTAATTACAATTTCACCCGCATCAGTAAATTTAACACCATTGCTCAAAAGATTAGTTAATATTTGCTTAAGTCTAGACGGATCACCTATAACCTCATCTGGAATAGTTGGATCAATTATTGTATAAAGCTGAATTCCTTTTTCCAAGGTTTTAGGAACAAAAAGTGAAACAGCATCTTCTATAACAGTTCTCAAATTAAAGCTTATTTTTTCTAGTACTAATTTTTTAGCCTCAATTTTTGAAAAGTCCAATATATCATTAATAATATTTAGTAAAATATCTGAAGCAGATTTTGCTTCGCGTACAAATTCTTTTTGTTCCAGAGAGAGATTTGACGATTCCAATAATTCTAAAAATCCAAATATTCCATTCATTGGAGTTCTTATTTCATGTGACATATTTGCAAGAAACTGACTCTTTGCTATATTTGCAGATTCAGCCTCTACTTTTGCTTTATATAATTCAGCTTCTGCAATTCTTTGCTCCGTAATATCCTGTGCTGTACAAACAAGATATTTAATGTTACCTGATTCATCTTTAATAGGTTTACTTTTAACCTGAAGGAGCCTGTCCTCGCCTTTCCAATTCTTAATTTTAAGCTCTTTCTCTGCTGGCTCATCATTCCTAAATAATTCCCAATTATTCTCAGACAACTTATTTGCAGTATTAACATCAAATATGTCATATAGGTCTTTATATTCTAAATCGCTCTTTTTCTTACCAAAGAATTCTGCATGAGCCTCATTAACAGTTGCATATGAAGTAACATTACTTAGTGCCCAAATCTGTGATGCAGCATTATCAAGTAAAATAGTCTGACCATTAAGAAGCGATTCGTATTCTTTTAATTTTGTAATCCTAGCTTTTATGAATTCTAAAAACTTTGAAATATTATTTAATACTTTTATCTGTTCCGATTGCCATATTATTGATTCCGATAAGGTTTCAAATCCTATAAAACCTATTAATTTGTTTTTATCTTTTAATGGAAGTATAAGAGACGATTTTATCCCCTCCATATTAAAAGCTTCTAATTCAAATGTTGCATCAACCGGAAATTCAGTTATATTATTTAAAACAATAAAATCCTTACTTTTAATTTGACGGATTAACCATGGAAAAGCGTAAACTACTTCATCCTCTATAATTTCCCTTTTTGGTTTTATAAACTTTTTATTCCATTGACATTCTATTTTCATAAAAGTAGGGTCTTTAGAAAAATGATATATATATATTCTATCTAAATCAAAAAATTCTCCAATTTCCTCTAATGATTTTCTTAATAACTCATTATAGTTTATAGAATTCACATCTAAAAATCTCACATGAATACTATTCATTAATTTTAGGAAATCATTAGAATAAATATTTATTTCATCCTTGTTTTGATTCTTCATATTATCCTCCTAAAATTAAATTTCACTAGTCTTCGTAATAAAAAGGGTTAATTCTTTCAGTAGATCGACTTCATAAGGTTCAGATAGTAAACTTCCCGTTTCATCATACAACACCTTTACTACAGGGCGCATTGGCATTGAGTTGTTTTGTTTTACTACTAATCCCTTTTCATTTGAATTTAGAATAACACCACTTCCTGTAGGAAAAGCTGCTATATTCATAGTAAATTTTTTCACTATTTCTTCATCAAAATAAATATTACTCATACCTATTAGATATTCAATTGCTTCATACACAGTTTTTCGTTCATTTTCTTCTCTGCCGGATATCATATTGTCAAACGTATCACAAATCGATACAATTTTCGCCAATTCATTTATTTCGTCTCCTTTTAGCTGCAAAGGATATCCACTTCCATCATTTCTTTCATGATGCATTAAAACAGCCACTTTAACATATGCACTCCAAACATGCTGGTCCCCTAGCAAATCATACCCAATCTTAGGATGCATTAATTCCATATATCTATTGAATTCATTTTCATCTTTAAATTCAGACGAAATTTTTTTATCGTTCATAATTGTTATTTTGCCAATATCATGCAAAAGTGCACCTGCAGCTATATCTTTTAATTTTGACATGCTGTATCCCATATGAGTTCCTATTATTGTAGCTAATACGCATACATTTACAGAATGAGAATATATATTATTATCACTAGCACTTATTTCTGCAACATTTATTAAAACATCTTTATTTGATAGTATATCTTCAATAACTGAGTTGACAGAATTCATAACGCTGTTATTATCAGTTTTTCCTTCACGGCAATATCCGTCTATCATTTTTTTTACTGCATGTTTGCTCATTTGCCGTGTCTTATCAGAAATACTTTCTTCAATATCAAGATTTTTTGATATATCATCATCAATATATACCGAATAAATACCAAGTTCTTTAATTTTTTCGATATAATAAGGTTTCAGCCTAACTCCAACACTAAGTAAAATTCTACCAGATTCATCAAAAATCTGTTTTCCTAGTATTTCATCTCCCTTTAGGCTGGAAACACTAACAACTCTCATATACACCTCCGAATGAAATAATTAAATATAAGTTTGCTTACAACACAACTTCTAAAGAAAGCAAATTCATACTAAAATCTATTTGGATTTTTATTAACTATACTTAAAAGAAAAAACTTTCCCAAATAGGTATTCATATTTAAATATTAGCATAATCTTACACATTTGACTACCTAAAAAATATCGATATTAATCGATTTAATGCCCATGAATACAAACTTCGTACTCGTATATTCAGATCCTCAAAACAAGAACAAAATCCCAGGCGAATGTATCTTCTTTTTTATTCTCCTTACAAACCATAACTTTCTTATAAAACTTTAATTAAGCGCTTTAAAATACTAGCTGAGCATAATACTTCTTAAACATTGATTACAGTGTATAATTCGGGTGTATAAAAATAAAGGATGAAGATTGCATTGCATCCTCATCCTTTAAAAAATCTTATTGTATTTTTCCACCTTCAACTACAAGGCTATCTTCAAATTCAGCACCATATACTGATTTTAATGTTTCATCATAAGCTTTGTGAACAAAGTTCTCTTTACCTAAGTTTTCAAGTTCAGTATTAATCCAATCTCTAAGTTCTGTATTACCTTTAGTAACAGCTGGAGCAATGGTATCTGTGCTTCCAAGTGATGGTATACCAACAGAGAATCCTGGGTTATCTTTAGCCCATGCAATAACTTCTGTGTTATCACTTAATATAGCGTCACCACGTTTATCTTTTAATGCTTGGAATATTTCTGAATATTGTTCATATTTCACAAGTTCAACGTCTGGATGATTTTTAGTCATATAAGTTTCAGCAGTTGTTCCCTTAGCTACAATAACCTTCTTGCCTTTAAGTTGATCTTCCGAAGTAATTTTAGCGCCATCTGGTGAAACTACACCAAGTGATACTTTCATATAAGGATTTGCAAAATCAACTTTTTCTTTTCTCTCATCAGTAACAGTAAAGTTAGCCATTATTATATCCACTTTTTTAGATTCTAAATAAGAAACTCTACTTGCTGCATCAACTAAAACAAATTCAACTTTTGACTCATCTCCAAGTAAATCTTTAGCAAATCTCTTTGCAACATATACATCAAATCCTTGGTTTTTTCCTTCTGAGTCAACATATCCAAATGGAGCTTTATCACTAAACACACCAATCTTTATAGTTCCACGTTTTTTTATGTCTTCTAAAGAGCTAGACGCTGCTTTATTAGAATCACCTTTATTAGTTTGTGCTGAATTACCACAGCCAACAAAACTTCCAACTACTACAGTACTTAAAAGTAAAGCTGCTACTATTTTTTTTATGCTTTTCATATTTTGTCATCCCCCTATTAATAATTAAAATTGAAATATATTTAGAAAGTGCTTAGCACGTTCTGTCTTTGGATTTGTAAAGAATTCTTTTGATCCCGACTCTTCACATATTTTACCCTCATCCATAAAGATTATTCTATCTGCCACTGATTGAGCAAATCCCATTTCATGTGTGACAATTACCATAGTCATGCCTTGCTTAGCTAAGCCTAATATAACATCTAGTACTTCCCTTACCATTTCTGGGTCAAGAGATGCTGTTACTTCATCAAAAAGTATTATTTCTGGATTCATACATAATGCCCTAACTATAGCTATTCTTTGCTTTTGGCCCCCCGAAAGTTGACGTGGATATGAATCTTTCCTGTCAAGTAATCCAACCTTATTTAAAAGTTGTTCTGCTTGAGCAAGTGCCTCAGATTTCTCTCTTTTCTGAACCTTTAAAGGACCTAAAAGTATGTTTTCAATAACTGTCATATGAGGAAATAATTCATAGTTTTGAAAAACCATTCCTATTCTCTCGTGAATCTTTTGCCAATCGGCATTTTTATCTGTAAAACTTTGTTCCTTAAATTTAATATCTCCACCTTGAATTTTTTCTAGTCCATTAAGACATCTCAAAAAAGTACTTTTTCCACAGCCTGAAGGTCCTAAAATAACTAATACTTCTCCTTTGTGAAGGCTTAAGTTAATACCTTTCAATATTTCTTTTTCATCGTATTTTTTGTGAACATCCTGTATTTCAAGCAAGACAGGATTATTATTCTTATCCATGTATGTTCCTCCTAATTATTCCACTTTGATTCTAGTCTTTTCGATATTTTTGATAGTGGATAACATATTATAAAGTACAAGAAGAATATAAAACCATAAATCCAGAAAGAAGCAGTAGGAAACTGAAATCTTGAACTTTCAATAATCTGCTGACCCATCTTAACTACATCTATAACACCTATTAAAACTACAAGCGAAGTAGTTTTAATCATTCTAGTTGCTAAATTGATGGTTCCAGGTATCATTCTTCTTATAGCTTGAGGCATAAGTACATATCTATATATTTGATAATAATTTAAACCTAAAGCCTTCCCCGATTCAATCTGATGTTTTGGTAATGATTGAAGAGATCCTCTTACTATATCTCCCATTTCTGCTGCGCCCCAAAGACTGAATACAATAACAGAAACAACTTCTCCACTAAGGTTTATATTTAATGCTGTAGTAACTCCAAAGTAGAATACAAATAACCAAACTAACGTTGGTATTATTCTAAAAGCTTCTAGGTAAACTCTGTTAATAAAAAGTATCGCCTTCGATTTTGTAGTCCTACTCAAACCTATAAGTATTCCTAGTATAGATCCTATAATAATAGATATAAAAGCAATTTCTGCTGTTACAAACAGACCTTCAAATAAACGCTTAATATTGTTTTCTTGAAAAATAACACTAATTGCCGAATTCTGCATATCGAACCTTCCTTTCTATCCAAGACATTAGAAATGATAAAGGTAGAATCATGATAAGATAAATCAAAACTAGCAATGATAATGATTCAAAAGTTCTATAGTACATTCCTATTAAATCTTTTGTTAAATTTGTGAGATCCATTATTGATATAGCTCCAAGCACAGAAGTTTCTTTCAATAAAAATATGCAATTTGCACTTATTGAAGGCATACTTACTGAAAAAGCTTGTGGAATTATGACATATCTAATAAGTTGGCCATTTGAAAGACCAATACTTATGCCAGATTCAATTTGTGTTTTACTTACAGCTTCAACTCCGCTTCTAAAAGCTTCAGCCATATAACTACCACCAAGAAACGCTAAACCAATTATAGCACAAGTAGCTTCGCCCATTTTAAATCCTAATTTAGGCAAACCAAAATACAGAAAAAATATCTGCACAAGTAGTGGAGTATTTCTCGAAAGCTCAATATAAGCTTGTACGATTTTATCCAAAACTCTTACTTTAAAGTATAATATTATTCCGCATAGTAATCCTATTACCAATGATAAAAGTATTCCTACAATAGCTAACTTTAATGTGAGCCATGCAGCTTTCTCATACAAAGGCAAATTAGTCACTACGAAATTCCAGTCAATATTCATTTAATTATCACCTTTTAATTCTTTTTTTAATTCATACAATTCTTGTAGGAATACTTTTATACTAACAACTATTTACTAGTTTGTCAATCTTATTACTTTATATTATTAATTAGTTAATATATAGTGCATTATTTTTATTTTTTATCTTTATAAAGAACATTTTATTGATAGACCTTCAAAATAATTAAGATATTGTTGATATTTTATCAATAATACTATATTAATTTTCCTCTTTTCAAATAAAAAAAGTGTCCCTATATTTAGAAACACTTCCTTTTAGATATTATAATAATTGAATATTCTCTTTATAAATTTAAGTATCACTGATCTCTAAACAAGCTTGTCTAACTCAATCTGAATTAATTGCTTCCTAGATTTAATTATTAGAATTGCGATTATCAATTATTTTAACACTTATTTAGATTAGTTAAACATTTTCATTTTTCTTTAATTGTCGGATTTTCCAAATACCGTAACCTTAACAGTTTTCCTACCCCAATTATCACATTCACTATCGCTATCAAAATAAACATCAATAGAATTGCCTTTTATAGCACTTCCACTATCTGCAGCTATTGCATATCCATAACCTTCTATATATAAATATGTTCCAAAAGGAATTACGCTTGGATCCACTGCTACTGTACTTATCCCACTTGCATTTCTCTTTGCTATTTTTCCGCTTGCTGTCACACTTCCTGACTCCGCTGTGTACGCTGTTGTTGAGCAGATTATATCTTTATTTTGTGTCGTAGCTGCTTTAGCTGAAAAAGCAGTTCCAATACCTAAATAAATACTCAAAGCTACAGAAAAAACGATTGATTTTTTTGCAACTTTTATCCATTGATAACTTTTTGACATCAAATCTCTCCTTTTCAATTTCCAGAATACGTTTTTTATTATACCATAAATTTCATTAGTTGTTAAGTGTAAACGTATAAATTTTATGTCTTTTTTATTACTTTTTAAATTTTTTATATGATTTTTTATTAAAATTAGTTTTAGTTTTACATAATAATTCTAATATTTTTATTATCTTAAATACATAATCCCAATGATTTATGTATATTTCACAAAATGAAAAAAGGGCTATATTATGTCTCGCCCTTTTTTAGGTATTTTTTATTTTATTAAAAATTTATTAATATTATTATTTAAAATTAGGTTCCACAATAAGTTCGATACGAGCCGCAAGATTTTGGAGGCAATTTTTCATATTCAGATTGATTATCTGAATATGCGTAAGGATTAGATAGTACATTTAATAGTTTATTCATAACGGTATAGTCGCCTTTTTCCGCAGCCGACAATGCTTCCTCAACTCTATAATTACGCGGTATCACATAAGGATTTGAATTTTTCATCAATATATTTGAAGACTCTTTAGATTCCTTCTGTCTATTTAATCTTGCATTCCATAATTCATGCCATTTCTCAAATTCTTTAGACTTAAATAACTCTATATCAGAATACTTATCTAAAGTTAAAGCACTAAATGTATTAGTATAATCTGCCTTATATTTATACATAATACTTAGCAAATTTTCAATAAGAGCTTCATCTTGTGATTCTTTATTGAATATTCCGAGTTTTGATATCATTCCTCTAATCCAATTATCGTGATATAAATCCGCAAACTTTGAAAGTTCATTTTGTGCAATTTCTACTGATTTTTCATGATTGTTATGAAGTAATGGCAACAAAGTTTCAGCAAATCTAGCTAAATTCCATTCAGCTATAGGTGGTTGATTTCCATATGAATATCTTCCTTCTCTATCAATAGAACTAAATACTGTTTCCGGATCATATGTATCCATAAAGGCACAAGGTCCATAATCTATAGTTTCTCCACTAATATCCATGTTGTCAGTATTCATAACTCCATGAATAAAACCGATTAATTGCCATTTTGATATCAATGAAGCTTGCCGTTTAATAACTTCTTGGAGTAAAAAAATATAAGGATTCTCTAAGTTATCAATATCAGAAAAATGACGTTTAATAGTATAATCAGCTAGTGATTTGAGTTCCTCTATAGTTCCCCACTTTGCAGCATACTGAAAGGTAGCGACTCTAATATGGCTTGAAGCTACCCGAGTTAGAATAGCACCTGAGAGCACTTTTTCTCTAATTACAGGTTCTCCAGTTGTCACTACTGCTAGACTCCGAGTTGTTGGAATTCCAAGACCTTGCATTGCTTCACTAATAATATATTCACGCAACATTGGTCCAAGCGCTGCTCTTCCATCACCACCTCTAGAGTACGGTGTTCTGCCTGATCCCTTTAGCTGAATATCAATTTTTTCACCACTTGGCGTAATTTGTTCACCAAGTAATATAGCTCTACCATCACCTAACATATTAAAATAGCCAAATTGATGTCCTGCATAAGCTTGTGCAATAGGTAAACTGCCTTCTTCTATTTTATTTCCAGCAAAGATTGCTACATTGTCACTATCGTGAAGAAATTCTGCCTTCAGCCCTAATGATTCTGCAAGCGGCTGATTAAGAACAACTAATTTAGGCGCCTTTACAGGTGTTGGATTTTGCTTGCTAAAAAGTGTTTTTGGCAAATCAGCATAAGTATTATCTAATTTCCATCCTGTTTCTGATTTTATTTTTATATCTTGCATTATATCTCTCCTTTCTTCTTTTGTATTTTATTTCTTTTATTTTATAATTAAAAACGATATATAACCAAAAGTATTTTTCTTAATTTCTATCATATTTACATAATTACAGCCCTTTTTATTATCTGCTTATGTCCAATTATTATACTCTTGTAAATAATCACAGCAATAATACTTTTCACTTTTCAAATAATTGCCGAATACTATTTATTCAATATAAGTTCAACTTCTACTAATTATCCTAATAATTAATATAGACAGTAAATCTAATTTAATAAATTTACTGTCTAACAAAGATTTATATTATCTAAACGTATTTTTCATCATTTTGCATTTCAAATATTTTTATTATCTCTTATATTTATCTTGTTTAAATTGACATTAAGATTGAGATATAAGACTTCCTGTTACAGAGAATGTTCCATATTTTGTATCAACAGATGCTGACAATAGATTACCATTTAAAATACCTTTAGCAGAATATTTTAACTTGGCCAATAGAATTTTTATTTCTCCAGAAAATTCAAAATTGTTTCCATGAATTCTTCCGTTATTGAATTTGCTTTTAAATCCCATTCCATCAATTGCTCCTGTTAAAGATTCACCATTTATTACAAAAGTAATTCTGCCCTGCTGACTACCAAATGGAGCATTTAATACAACATCATATATTTTTGTCAATTTAGCTGCACCCCTTTTTCTTATCTAGATTGTTTATTATATATTAGAATATGATAATTATTCATTAAATTCTTCTATTAAAATAAAAATTTAATTTTAATTTCCTAAATTTAAATCACAATATACCAAGGCAGCTAATTCTATAAGCACTTCTTTTATAAAAATATTTTACCAATTCTAAATTTAAATAATATTAATTCCATTTAAAATGCAAAAATCTTGAATTGTTTAGATTTCACACAGCACTTCGCATTATTAATTATTTTAATGCTAATTAAACTCTCATTACTTCAACTACTTTATGAATTCATTATACTTTAAATGAACTCTAAATCCAGTTTCATCAAATTTATATTTAGTGTTTTCAAGGGGTGATTTACCATAAGCCAAATTCATACCTATAGAATAAAGAGCTTCAGCAAGATCGCTAGGTTCTACAACAACAGTTCCCGACATAAAACCTTTTTTTATCAAATCTTTAGCAGTTGGCATGCCGTCAATACCTACAACTGGAATTGTTTTAGATTTACCGCCTTTGTTGTATCCATATTTCTGCAAAGCTTCAACCGCTCCTATTGCCATCGCATCATTATTTGAAACTATTGCTTCAATTTTGTCACCATATTTAAGAAATAATGACTCCACAGCACTTTGGGCACAATCTTCCATCCATTCACATGATGGAGAAGCAAGTTCCTCTGTTTTTATTCCAGCATCATTAAGCGCTAAAATTGAGTATTTTGTCCTTAACGATGTTAGAGGGCTTCCGATTCTACCTTTTAGCATAATATACTGCAATGCATCATCGTGATTTTTATCTATTATCTGCTTATTGGATCTCCATTCATTAACAAGAATACTCCCTTCCATAGTACCTGATTGTTCAAAATCAGCACCGACAACAACAAAACGTTTATATGGTTTAACAAAGTTTATTATTTCTTGTACTGGATCAGGATTCAAAATTATAGGAATATCTTTTTCCATTATTTTGCGCAAAGTACTTTCTACATCTTTTAAATTGGGAGAGATTATACTTATAATAAAAAGATCAAAGTCTTGTGAAAGAGCTTTCTCTATGCTTTCATTTTGTTTAGCCTGATTGTCTTTAGCATCAAAAAACGTAAACTTGATTTTGTCTTCATTTTCTTTTTCAATACGTTCTAAATTTTCTTTAAGAAGAGAAATATACATAGCGCTAGAGTTATCCGAAAATACTGCTATTTTAATAGGGGTGTTTTTACTTAAATTGGGGATAGCACATACATTTTTTGTTGAAGTATCTAATGATGTAATTATTAATAAAGCTAAAATTATAAATGTTATTATTTTTTTTAAGATGCTCATTATAGATCCTCCATTTTTTTCGCTGAGTTATAGTATTTAAATTTATCATGTGTTTTAATATAAAAAATATTCTTAATTTAAAGTAATTAGGTTATAATTATACAAACTTAAAAAGTGCAGTACTAAAACATATTTTTAGTACTGCACTTTTTTCATTCTACAAACTTATAGTTGCCATTTATTACATTTCAGTTCTAGGAATTCCTCTTACAGGTTTATGTCTTTTCCTATTTTTTGCTGGCATAGATGTATTTGTGGTATTTGACGGATCATTTTCATTATTATTTGTAATAAATTTATAGTTTGTCATTTTTTCTCACCTCATTTTTTAGTTTATACCTTTTCTAATTTTTATATTCATGATCAAAAATGAAATACTATCTAGATATTATTAGAAATATATATCAGAAAATTCAACATTAATAGCATTTATTAACCTGTTATCATATCTTTGTGATATTTTACTTTCTTCATTAACTATCTCCTCTTTAATAGGTAAAGTTATAGTAAACTTACTTCCACATCCGACTTCACTCTCAACTTCTATTTCTCCTTCTAATATAATTACTAACATCTTTACAAGAGCTAATCCAATACCACTACCTTCTGCTAACCTCGAAAGATTATTTTCAACTTGTCCAAATCTATGGAATATTACCTTATGTTTCTCTTTTGGTATGCCAACCCCCGTGTCAGTTACAGATATATCTACTGTTTTATCATTGCTATTTTCTTTAAGCTCAACAGTTATTGAGCCTCCTTCAGGTGTAAATTTTATAGCGTTTGATAATAAATTTAAGATTATACGTTCGTATTTTTCATCATCTATTGAAATATTTTTATTATTAACATTAGTTTTAAAATAAAGGTTAATTCTCTTTTGATCCGCATAAACTTTTATTGATTCTGTAATTAATCTTGTTAAAAACACAATATCCAAATATTTCAAATTTAATTTAAACTGATCTGATTTTAATTTTGTAATATCTAACAAATTATTCACAAGTCTCAATTGTCTAAATGTATTGCGTTTTATGCTTCCAATAAGTTTATTCACTGATTCAGGAATTTCACTAATATACACATGTTCAATCAATTGTATAGCTGAATAAATAACATTTATTGGCGTTTTAAATTCATGTGTGATTAAAGTTATAAATTCATCCTTCATTGCTAAATCTTTTTCAAGAAACTCTCTTTGTCTCTTTTCTGATTCATATAATAATTCTTTTTGTTCGGTTATCTTTAGATTTTGCTTTCTTAGCAATAGTTCACGCTCTATTGCATCAACTACAGTAGTTAATGTCATTAAAAAAAATGGATTATGAAGTATAATCGCAGTCATAATACATATACTTCCTAATAAATTACCATCATCTGAATAATGAAATGGAACTCCATAACATGCACTGTCTTGAAAGCATTTATGATAGTGATTGCTTCCTATTAGTTGTATTGGATGGTTTTGCTTAAGTGTTAAACTAACTACATTTGTACCCATTTCCTCTTCTCGAAATTGTATACCCGGCTTAACTCCAAATTTAGACATTGTTTCCCTAATAGATTTATCTCCAAGAACATCTAGCAAATATCCATCTTCATCTGTAATTGTTATCAATACAGGCGTGCCTTCTAATAATTTTATCATCTTATTACTAAAAAATTTGACAACTTCTAGAATTTCGTCATAGGCATCTCTTTTTTGTCCTAATTCCAATTCAGACATAATATTCTTAGGCATTTTAGGATTATTTGAGTCCAACCCTAACTCAAGACATTTCTTTTTTGATTCTATAATATAACTTGCTTCTTGATCGCATTCGCGTTGAAACATATATTGCTACCCCCTGAAAAAGAAAATCAGTAACTCAATATATACTCATTAAAATAAGATTCCTAACTACTTTACTAATAAAAAAAACTTTATGTATTAATAATATCAAATATGTATTAGTGTTATTAACATAGAAACTTATCTTAAATTAAATGGCATTTTGATTTTAACGAAATAAAATTTTATGAGTTACTATGAAATATAGTAAACAAAAAGAAATTAATATACATACATGTATATTAATTCACTTTTTTACACAATTTTCTTATGTAATTATAACACTAACTCTCTTTAACTGGAATAACAATTTTATAAAAATAGGAAAATGGTCAACTTATCCTTTAAAGATTATATCATATATTGTTGAAGAAGCTTATAAAAAGTACAGCACTAAATTTAAATCTAATACTGTACTCAAAATATGATATCAATAATATTTACTACATACTCATTTTCTAATCATAGTAATTTAACTTTAAAATTTTAATTAAGGTTATTAAACTTTGCATTCCAAATTTTCAGCTAGTTAATGATAAATTATAATATTTTTTCAGACTCGAATGCTTTCCATGGAATATTAACCTTGCCATCTGAATTTATAATCTCATCAATATGAGTTATCATTGGAAAATCACTAAGTTTAACTACTCCTTTTTCTACTAAGCAATGCACATACTTCGCAGTACGAGTAGCAATAACTACTGATTCTAATGTAACTCCTTTTAATTGTTCCATAGCTTCCTCAAATGAAAATCCTTGGCCTAATAAGGTTCCTATTCTACGAGTACGTCCACCAAATACAGTTACATATAAGTCGCCGCCAAAATATATAATGTTTTCTTCTCCTCCACCGACTATTTCAAGAATACGTTTGGCTTCCTTTATGCTTTGTCCAAAAAGTGCAGCCTGAGAATTATAATGCTCTTTTCCGGAACCATCAGCTCCAATGGCTAACCCAATAGCTAGCGATACGCCTAAAGCATAAGCATTCTTTAGAGCTACTGCACATTCAACACCTACAATATCTGTAGATAAGCTAATATGGTAGTATGATGTTTCAAATAAACTCTTAAACTTTCTAAGTAAATTTATGTCATCTCCGCAAAATACAACTTCAGAATCATCTTTATCTGCAAGTTCATAACTAGTACATGGGCCGCCAACGGCGCTAATAGATAGTTTTTTATTAGAAGGAAGTTTACTTAAAAAGTATTGAGGATAATTTATCATTTTGCCATCCTCTTCGTTAATCATTCCTTTTGTTATTGAAAGAATAGGAATCTCTTCAGGTATAATAGGTAATATATTGTCTGCAAACCAGTCGACACCAAAGCTGCTGACTCCGCAAATAATAAGTTCTGCTCCATCTATTGCTTCATTTACATCTTCAATTTGATAGTATTCAATTCCTGTTTCAGGTAATTGACGTTTTAATGTCGAATGAAAACCTGTAGCCTTTGCTGTATTTATGATTTCTCTATCTAACGGTGTACCCACAAGTCTTATCTTATTATTATTTTCTGTTGCTGGAAAAGTTAGTGCAGATGCCATTTGACCTGCTCCAATAATTGTTATAATGCTCATAACATTGCCTCCTAATTTTGAATATTAACTTCTTTTAATTTCTCAAAACTCATGAAATTAAATTATTTTTCATGAACCTTCAATACTTTTTAACATACATCTACTAAATAAAATCTTCTAAACATACAATGACTTGATAAAATTCTTATAGTCATCCATGTCTTAAATAAAGCTTTCACAAAACTGCATCAGCTCTTCACCAATATATTTAATTGATGAGAATACATAATCTGCAGTTATGTCAGATTCTTTATACATAGCTTCTGATGTCTCACCACTCAATACAAGAACGCTAGTTATTCCTGCATTCACTCCAGTTTTAATGTCAGTGTAAAGTCTGTCTCCTACAATTGCCACTTCTTCTTTTTTAAGGCCATACTTTTCAATAATAGCTTCTACTATATATCCATATGGCTTACCTATAACCACAGGAGAAATACCTGTGGATGATTCAAACATTCTTATCATAGAGCCAGTATCCGGCATATATTGGCCATTTTCAATTGGGCAATTGAAATCTGGATGAGTAGCTATAAATGGTACTCCATCTCTTATATAATCACAAGCTGTCCATATTTTTTCATAAGTTAGTGTAGTGTCAAACCCAAGAACTACATAATCCGGTTTGTCATTTTTGTCCTTAACTAGTATAAAGCCAGCCTTTTCAAATTCTGCCATAAGTGGTTCTGTACCCATGAGATATATCTTGTTACCTATGCAGTTTTTCTTCATATACCATATGGTTGCTTCACCAGATGTGTAAATTTGTTCTTCATCAACATAACAGCCAAGTGCTGAAAGTTTTTGCTTATAAGTTGATTTATTTTTCGAAGAGTTATTTGTTAAGAATATAAATTTCTTTTGCTGACTTTTTAAAATATCTAGAAAGTCTAGAGCTCCATCAATAATTGTATTTCCAAGATAGAAAGTCCCGTCCATATCTAATAAAAAACATTTAATATCTTTTAACTCATTCATTTTTACCTCCATATTAAAACGCATAATTGTCTTATATGTTGTTGGATTTAGGCACATGAAAGAAAATAACAAGTCCAAAATGCCATGATTATTTTTCATCAGGCAAGGAAGTAGATTGGTCTCATAGCAAGTCTATTAGGTAATCTGCTGAAGAAGCATGATGGAAAATAGGCTTGGCTGATGAATTTGTTATTTTTTTGATTGTGCCTTATATAATTTATCAGCAATTAAATTAGCAATTTCCTCTGTTAGTCCAAGATTATCGATTAAATGCACAACGCCATATCTTGTTCTTATGTCCTTTGCAGCAATAAAAGTCTTAATAAATAAATTCTTATCTATTCCAATCTCTTCTGGATGCCATACACATCCACCATCCTGTAGTATTTTCTTTACTTTCTCAGAACTTGGAACTAGAGTATGTCCAATATCAAGAATTTCTTTCCAGTTTGCTGCTATCTTTTCTGCATTTTCTTGTCTCTTATCAGTATCCAATTCAATTGCATCCTTTTTATAGTTAATTACATTAACTGCCACTTTACCAAATACGCTTTCAATATTTTGTCTCCATTTATTCATATCGTAGTATCTGAAGCTTTTCTTAGCCATAACACTTTCTATATCTATATCCTTTAATGCTTCAAATAACATAGCCATTACAACTGTACCTACTCCAACAAAGTTTCCATGTACCCATTTTTCTTCACTATTTCTTGTATGAAACATTATTTCCCAGCCATGAGCAATATGATGCTCCGAACCTGATGCAGGTCTTGAAGAACCTGACATTCCTATAGTTATTCCCGACAATACTAGCGCATCTGTTATATTTTTTACTACTTCATTATTCCTTTCTGGAATCCTTGGTGCAGCAGCAACACACTTATTTACTGTAGATTGAACCATATCTGCAATAGTCTTACAATAATACTCCCCTGTTAAGAGGTTTGTAATTGACCAGTCTGCAAGAGCAGTATATTTACCTAATACGTCCCCAAGTCCTGAACAAAGTAAATACATTGGAGCATTCTTCATAATGTCAATATCCGCGTATATTCCATAAGCATAGGCTGCTTTATGAGATTCTTTGAATCCATCTGTAATTAAAGGCGATACTACAGATGCATATCCATCCATGGATGGTGCAGTACATACTATGGCATAAGGTACATGTGCTCTGTAAGCAACATACCTGCAGATATCATTTATAACACCTGAGCCTACACCAAGTATAAGTTCTGTATCATCTTCTATTTCTATTAAAACTCTTCCAAGAGCATATACATCAGGCAATAAGTGTTCCTGTGGAAACACATATTTCTTTAATAAAAAATCATTATTTAATGTTTCTTCAACTCTTTTTCCTGCTATATCATATGTGTGGACATCCTGTATAATTAATATTTTTTTATTCCTAAACTCTTTTAGGAATTCTGGAAGCCGTTCTATTATATTGCTTCCTATTTTTACAGAATTAATTTCTACACTGTGCCTTTTTCCACATTCACACTTAAAATCCATTCCAATAAGTTCTTCTACTTTTAAATTTGTTACTTCCACTATAACCATCATCCTTTCCTTGTAAATATCCAATGGCATTAAAGAGTACTAATAAGCACTCTTTAACAAATTAGGTTATTTAATCTTATCTGATGTCTAGCCACTGTAACACTCCCATCTTCTATTAAAGTGAGAGATAACAGTGGCACGACCCTAGATAACTTCAACTAACCTTCAGTGAAGGTTAAAACTCCCTCTGAAGCTAAGTTTCACTTTATAGACTTCCTGTGAATAATTGGAATATCTTAATTACTATCCAGTTTAAGAAATTTCCTCCCATATCTAAACTTGAAATAGTTGATGTTCCTGCCGGCATT
>Ga0183101_1000221_pt2 | contig 38554 bp, 40 predicted proteins | sample Biomet3_FD_127790 | JGI IMG/M metagenome (GOLD analysis project Ga0183101, IMG submission 127790) | Microbial communities from bioreactor (seeded with sewage sludge) at LBNL, California, USA - Biofuel metagenome 3 | ecosystem: Engineered > Bioreactor > Anaerobic > Unclassified ... | reverse complement strand
ACACAACACAAAAGCCAAAGACAAAATCAGTCCAAAATAAATTGTGAATGAAAAGATATTAGAAATATCTCTTTGGCTTAAGTCTCTATTTTGCACAATGGCAGGAGAAATACCTATCTCTGTGAACATATTGAAAAAAGCTATTATCACCGTTGCAATAGCCACAATACCAAAGTCGGCAGGTGGCAACATACGAGCCAAAATAGCAGTAACAATTAAGGAAATCAATAGATTAGAATACTTAGCCACTGCTGTAAAGAACGCTCCTGAAAGCAACTGTTGTTTGATTGATTGTGTCATATTATTTAGTGTGTCTTATTAGAAAAGGGAAGGCACATACAAGCATAGACTTTGCAGAGCAAAAACGCCAATACTTGCAAACCACTCTTTGTAAGCACCAAAAACGTGTTGCAACGTCAAGAACATTTGCCCTATAAACCGCAGCTGAAACAATATTTGTGCTTAACTTATCTACAACTTGAACATACTCTTTACTCTTTTGCTCTTGCAAGTGTCTTAAACTATCTACTATATATAAGTATGCTTGTAGATTTCCCTTTTTATATGGGGAGGTTTGTGAAGAATTCTCCCTCACTCTTCTTTTAAAGAATACTTTTGGCACCATTGCCACCCTTTGGGCAGCAAGATAAAGCTTGGTAATGAACAATTCATCTTCGTGAGAAATACTTTCATATCTCAAATTCAAAGATTCAATAAACTCTTTTCTTATCAAATGCAAACAAGGTGAAACCCTAAATTTGTCCAGAGAGTTAAGCACTTTTATGATTTCCAAGCCCCCATAAACTCTATCTTCTAATAAATGGTATCTTTTGTAGTCATAAGGGAAGCTATGAGCCTTTCCCTCATAAAAAATGTTTGCATCAAAAAAGCAAAAATCCAAATTATATTCCTGGCACTTACAAAGGCACTCTTGTAAGCAAGACGGCAACAAAATATCATCACTATCAAAAAAATATATGTAATCACCCTTGGCGTATTCCATTCCCACATTTCTGGCTTTCGCTACTCCGGAATTCTCTTGTGAAAAAACCTTTATTCTACTATCTCTTTGGGCATAATCATTGAGGATTTGCAAGCTATTATCATTTGAACCATCATTTATAGTTATTATTTCTATATCTTGCAAAGTCTGATTGATTATACTATCCAAAGCCTCTGGCAGATACTTTGCTGTATTATAAACTGGTATGATTACACTTACTTTTGCCATTAGATTGTTTTCTTTATCTTTCTACTCTAACCCACTCTTTTTTGTCAAAGTCATAGCGTTTGATAACTCTGGCTGGATTACCCACTGCTACACTGTATGGTGGCACGTCTTTATTCACCACACTACCTGCACCAACCAAAGAATGCTCTCCTATGGTTACGCCTTGCAAAATACAACAATTACCACCTATCCATGCGCCATCTTTTATTGTTACTTGAGTTCCACTGACGCTTTGCTCTTTTACAGAGAGACTTATATCATTAAAATCATGTGTAAGACCTAAAACCTGAGAAGAAATACCCACAACAACATTATTTCCTATAATTGCAGGAGCCAAAATCATAGCTCTACAAGTTATCATTGAGTTATCACCAATCACAATGTCGCCTATACCGTTATTTATTATTGCTCCGCTCTCTATTATTGAGCCAGAGCCTATCTGAAATTTATTATTAGGATTTAAATCTAACCTAACAGAAGAGCGTATCTTGGAATGCTTGCCCTTCTTTATAACAAAAGGATAAATAAATACTCTAACCCAAAGACGTGTTCTTGCAGTGCGAGGATTGAAAACAAGACGCAACATTGTCTTTTTCAACTTTGGATTGCTATTTAGCAAGTTCTTCATAGTTTATTCATAGTTTAGTTTGACATAAATGAGAAAAATATCTCATTTGACAAGCAAAGATATAAAATTATTATGATAATATCCTTTTTTAGCAGTTTTATAATGAAACTTTTTAGCATATTTGGGGTATAAAATATAACTACAAGAATCTATAAATACTAAAGAAAATGGGCGTTAAAGCTGTCAAAATGTTATCTCAAACCATTGTCGCTCTCATTACGTTGGGAATGGCTATAGTTAGTTTCTTTGCCAGTCGAGCTAAGTTCCTTACTCCGTCTCAATTCAGTATTGTCTCTATTTTAGGCTTACTTATTGTGATTATTTTGTTCATAAATATTTTTTTAACCTTATATTGGGCTTCAAAGCTAAAAGCTTGGACTTTTGTTTCCATTGCCGCATTACTTATGTTTATTCCTTACATTAGTTCAATGGTGCAAATATCTTTTAAAACCCCTCCCCCTTTTAATGATAAAGACATTTGCGTTGTTACTTACAATATACACAATTTCAAAGGCATTGGAACCATGACCGAGAACTTTCGTTACATAGCTTTTGCACTTGCAGAAAAAGATCCAGACATTGTTTGCTTCCAAGAATTTGCAGAAGACAAAGACTTCAATAGAGATTCCATGGCTTCTTTCATGCGTTTGCCTTACTTTGCTGTGGGACAAAATGGCAATAATTCTTTGGATATAGCTGTATTTTCCCGTTATCCAATAATTAGTTCAGAGAGTCAGATATATCCTGATACTCATAACGGAAGTATGTTTTGCGATATAAAAGTAAAAGGCAAAATAATACGTTTATTCAATTGCCACTTACAAACCACAAACTTAAATCAAAGTCAAAGAGAATTGCAAGCCATTAAACATTTCTATGATCCAATTACTTTTGCAAATGCTGTGCAAAACATTTACAATACTTTGCAAATCAATTCTCAAAAAAGAGCAAAACAAGCCGAGGCTGTCAATAAGTTAATCATTGCTACAAAAGAACCAATTATTGTTTGTGGTGATTTAAATGATACGCCCTCTTCATACACATATAATCAAGTACAAGCAAACCTAAACGACGGTTTTCAAGATGCAGGTAGAGGCTTTGGAGCCACTTATCGCTATATTTTAAACTTGCTTAGAATAGACTACATATTTCACAGCAAGCAAACACTTACTTGTGTCAATTACATAACCGAAGACCTTGATTACTCAGACCATAAACCTGTCTTTGCCTTTTATAAATTCAAATAATCCTTTCTTTAAAAGAGCTTTACTCTTTTACTGTTTGCTATCTCTAAATGACTGTTTTAATTTTCTAAATGACTGATTCCGCACGCGCAATGACTGATTCAGAATTCTAAATGACTAATTCCGTAGAGAGACTCTTTAATTAAATTTACCATTGAGAGCAAAGAGTTTTATTTATTTGATAACTCTTTAAAATCTAATGGAGTTAGTGAAGTCTCCTTCTTAAATGCTACATGAAAGACTTGACGATTGTTGTAACCACACATTTGTGCAATAGCCTCTAATTTATAGTTCTGAGTCTTAGGGTCTGTAAGCAGTTTTATGGCTTCCTTGATACGATATTCATTTAAAAGAGAAGAAAAATTCTTCTGAAAATACGTATTTATTATCTTTGAAAGCACAGAACGAGTTGTCCCCAATGTTTTAGCTAATTCATTTATTGTTATATCACTTTGCAAATATATTTTGTCTTTGGCAAAGCTATCTATAAGTTTATTAAGCACTGACTGTTCTTTATACTCAATAGTGTTTTGGTTTTGTTTAGAAAGAGTATCTATGGCACTCATGCGATTAGCCCATTGCATATTTTGTTTTACAAGATTTTTGTATGCCCTCTGTTTCTCAAGATACAAAAACAAAAACACCCCCAAAGCATCAATCAAAAAGAAAAGAAATATTGTTATCTCCAAACGTGAAGACTTGATATTGTGATTTATCTTTGCTGCCTGCTTAAAATGCTCACAAGCCTCTTTATATTGACCCTTTTGATAGAGTGAATCTGCAAAATGTTCATTTAAATCTCTACTCTGAGCTCCCTTACCCTGCCCAAAGACCAAAGATGGAACAAACGTCATTAAAACAAAGGAAGTTACAATTAGTTGTATGCGTATATTTCTGCTCATTTATTACATTTTGAAAGCACAAAAATACAAATTATTACAGTAAAAAAGACTTTCTATGACAACAAAAACTCTTTTCTTACCCACTTTCTTAGCTCCTTAACATACTTTTGCAACTTAATTTTTAAGATATGAGACAGATTTTTATCACTTTTTCTTCACTACTGCTTTGCTTTATGGCTTTTAGTGCCAAAGCACAGAGCAATTTTTCAATTTCTACAGACTTACAAAGTCGTTATGTATGGCGTGGAATGGCTTTAGGAGGCTCTGCTCCAAGCATTCAGCCCTCTGCCACATACTCTTACAAAGGTTTAAGTGTGGGTACTTGGGGGGCTTTCTCTATGTGTACAAGTGCTTATCAAGAATTAGATTTATCTTTGAACTATTCTTTTTGCAAAGATATGTTTAGCGTTGGTTTAATTGACTATTCTTTTCCAATCTATGAGAGTAATTACAACTATTTTGACTATCCAAAAAATCATATTTTAGAAGCCGGAATTTCCTTCAAAGGCACAAAAAATATACCTTTAACTTTGGCACTTTTTACTAACATTTGCGGCGCAGACAGCAAAGACAATAGTGACAAAAGAGCCTATTCTTCATACGCAGAAGTTGGATACTCACTCACTTGTCAAAGAATTGAAAGCGAGTTTTCCTTTTTTTGTGGTTGCGCTCTTAATGGAGCCAAAACCAATAGCTTTTATGGCAATAAAAAATTTGCAGCAGTGAATTTAGGAGCCTCAGGAGTAAAGAAATTAAAGATAAACGATGGCTTTTCTTTGCCACTTAAAGCCACACTTGCCATAAATCCCAACAGCAAAAAGGCTTATTTTGTGATTGGAACTGGCATTGCATTGTAGGAGACAAAATAATAACAAATAAAAATTACGTATTATGTTTGATTCAGGTTCAACAGGATTTATGCTTTTAAGCTCATCCTTAGTTATGTTAATGACACCTGCCTTGGCTTTCTTCTATGGAGGACTTGCCTCTAAGAGAAACATTCTTGGCATTATGATACAAAGCTTTGTATCTTTAGGTTGGTCAACTCTTTTATGGTTTTTGATTGGTTATTCTCTGTGTTTTTCAGGCTCAATGGCTGACGGAACAGACTTTGGCGGCATTATTGGTAACTTCAATAAATGTTGTTTGGCAGGAATAACAGCTTTGACTCCTTTTGCTGGCAATGGAAAAATACCAGAATTTGTTTTCGTATCTTTCCAAATGATGTTTGCAATCATTACTCCTGCTCTTATCACAGGAGCTTTTGTAAACCGTATCACTTTCAAGGCTTACTTCATATTCTTGACTGTTTGGCAGTTCTTGGTTTACTATCCTTTCTGTCATATGGTTTGGGGTGGCGGTCTTTTAGCTCAATGGGGAGTAATTGACTTTGCAGGCGGTATTGTAGTTCATGCAACAGCTGGTTTTGCTGCCTTAGCCTCTGTGTTCTTTGTGGGAGCAAGAGTAGATAAAAACTCAACTCCAAACTCTATTCCCCTTGTTGCCATTGGTAGTGGGTTACTATGGTTTGGCTGGTATGGATTTAATGCTGGTAGCGAGTTGCAAGTTGACGGAATAACAGCCTCTGCATTCTTGAACACAGATGTTGCTGCTTCCTTTGCCCTTGTTACTTGGCTTGTAATTGAGTGGATAAAAGAAAGAAAACCAAAACTTGTTGGTGTCTTGACTGGTTCCATTGCAGGTTTGGCAACAATAACTCCTTGTGCAGGCTTTGTTCCTTTGTGGGCTTCACCAATTATTGGCATTATTGCAGGGGGTGGTTGCTACCTTGCTGTTGCTTGGAAGAAAAAACGCCAATGGGACGATGCTCTTGATGTATGGGGAGTTCATGGTGTTGGTGGTTTCATTGGTACTATCTTACTTGGTGTCTTTGCTTCCAAAGCAGTTAACGCCTCAGGCAACAATGGACTAATCTTTGGGAACTGGACTTTCTTTGGGAAAGAAACTATTGCCGTAATACTTGCAAGCACTTATGGCTTTGTATTCACTTACGCCATACTATGGTTAATTAACAAGATAACTCCTGTAAGAGTAACAGAAGAGCAAGAATTAGAAGGAATAGACAGTGCAATTCTTGGCGAACAAGCCTACGACAACACTTTGTAAACAATACAACATACCTCATTAAGCAAAAGCAGGCTTTCTCTTTTTTGGTTGAAAGCCTGCTTGCTTTTTTCTTTGTCTTTATAAATAGAATTTAATCAAACCTTTGCACAGTTGAAACATCATCTATATATCTTTTATTTATTTTTGGATTGCCCTTATAAGATAAGTAACTTGCCTCAATCACCTCAAAAGAAAGAGCATCTAAAACATTGATTTTTGCATTGCTTGCGTCATCTAATTTTATTGTGGCATTGTTGGCTATCATATCTTGAGTATCTAAGAAAGAAGCATCTTCAAGATCTATGTTGCAATTCTTTGCTTTGCCTAAAAGTTTTACATTACTTGCACCTACAATCTTTAGTTTCAAAGACTCACACTCTAATTTGCCTTTAAAAATACTTGCATCTCCAATTTTAAGTTGCAGATTGCCAACATTAAAATCATCTATGTTCACACTGCAAGCATCATTTACTTCAATGCTGCTTAGCTTTGGTGCATAAACATATACCTTTAACTTAGTAAAACATATTGATTTCTTAGCGTCTTTGCGTTTTATAACAAGTTTGCCATTATTATCAACCTTTACATCAATGTAATTTACAAGATTATTGTCTGCCTGAACAATAACTTTAGCGTTTTGACTTTGAATAATCTGTAATGTAATGGCATCATTTATCAATAGACTGTTAAAACCTTTTACTTCTATTGTTTTCTTTACAATATCACCGTTGCCTTTTATTGACTCACCAATAGAACAGCGCATTGTAAAAGAAGATAAGACAACTACAATAGAACAAAAAATAAAGGCTTTGACTATTGATTTCGTTAATTTCATTATTTGCATAGCTTTAAATGTTTTTTCTACATATACGACACACAGGCTACTAAAAAAGTTACACAAAGTGATTTTTTTGCTTGTTTGAACAAATTATTTCTTTGTTTGCGTACATTGAAACAAAGTTTTAATTTATTCAAACTTCGTTTTGATAAATTATTTCTTTGTTTTATTTTTCTGGGAGATTTACTCTGTGTTTTAGAGCGTTATTTGCAAGCCGTCATAGGCTAAAAAAACATTCTGAGGTAGTTCTTTTTGCACTTGTTGGTGCAATCCCAAGTAATGACTTATGTGTGTCAAATAAGCTCTTTGTGGTTTTACTCTTGCAATCAGTGCCAGAGCCTCTGCAAGGGTAAAATGTGAAAAATGCTCCTCTCTTCTGAGGGCATTAACCACCAAAACTTCAACTCCTTTGAGCTTTGCCTCTTCCTGTGGTGCTATTGTCTTAGCATCAGTTATGTAAGCAAAATTATCAATACGATAAGCAAGTATTGGCAAAATATGATGCATAACCTCAAAGGGCTGAATACTCAAATTGCCAATATGAAAGCTTTCGTCTTTGTCTATATCTCTTAATTGAAAAGCTGGCAATCCTGGATATTTTGTATTGTCAAAAGCATAGTGATAAGTAGTCTTGATTTCTTGTAAAGCAATTTTATTACCATACACTGGCATACTTTCTTTTTGAATATAATTGTAGGAACGCACATCATCAAGTCCTCCAACGTGGTCTCTGTGTGCATGAGTTATAAGAATAGCATCTAATTTGTCAACTTTATTTGTGAGCATCTGCTGACGAAAATCGGGTCCACAATCAATAGTTAAGAATTCCCCCTTCTGACCTTCTATTAGGCAAGAAGCACGAAGTCTTTTGTCTTTACTATCTGTGCTTTCACATACTTTGCAATGACAAGCAATAAGTGGCACACCTTGCGAAGTACCTGTGCCCAGAAAAGTTATTCTCTTTATATTGCCCATTTCAACCAAATAGCTCCCCAAGTAAATCCTGCACCAAAGGCAGTTAAAATAAGGTTATCACCTTTATGGAATTTATTTTGGTTCTCATACATTAACATTGGAATGGTTGCAGAAGTAGTGTTCCCGTATTTTTCTATGTTTATGAGTACTTTTTCTTGTGGAAGATTAAGTCTTTCTTGTGTTGCTTTGATAATTCTTAGGTTTGCTTGATGTGGAAGCAAGTAAGCAACATCATCTTTTGAGAGATTATTCTTTTTAAGTATTGTCTCTGACACGTCAGCCATTTTAACAACAGCCCATTTGAAAACAGCTTGTCCCTCTTGGTAGATATAGTGTTCTCTTTTGTCTATTGTCTCGTGAGTAGGTGGGTTAATACTTCCACCAGCTTTTTGATGCAAATGGACTCTACCTGAACCATCAACACAAAGTATTGAATCCATAACACCTAATTCCTCTTGTGTTGCTTCAACTAAAACAGCTCCTGCTCCATCTCCAAAAATTGGGCATGTAGCTCTGTCAGTATAATCAACTATTGTGGACATTTTCTCTGCCCCAACAACGATTGCACGCTTCACAAAACCACTTTCAATGTATTTTGCTGCTGTTGTCAACCCGTTTAAGAAGCCTGAGCAACCAGCATTTATGTCAAAACCAAATCCATTCTTCACTCCACATTTGTCAGCAATTATATTTGCTGTTGCAGGAAAGAGCATATCTGGTGTAACTGTGCAACAAACAATAAGTTCTATGCTTGCAGGATCTATATTGTTATGTTCAATCAAACGACTAACTACAACTTGTCCCAAATCAGAAGAGCCCTTACCTTTTTCTTTAAGTATATGTCTTTCTTTGATACCAATACGAGTCATTATCCACTCATCTGAAGTATCAACCATATGACTAAGTTCTTCATTAGTTAATATGTAGTCAGGAACATAGCCTTCTACTGCTTTGATAGCTGCTCTTATTTTTGTCATTTGTAATTTTCTAAATATTATTTGTTTGGATGCAAAGCCTTGTCTATAACTTCATTTATCTTAGAGAGATAAATTGTCTTGCTTTGTAAACACATGGTCTTAATAGCTTTCTCATTTGATATACCATGTCCTATTATTACTATACCATTTGCTCCAAGTAAAGGCAAGCCTCCATAAAGCTCGTAATTGCAACGATATAGATATTCATTTTTAACTCCCATCTTAACCATTGTGTGTGCAAATCCCTCTGTATTCTTTAAGAGAATATTGCCCACAAAACCATCACAAGCCAAGATATCAAAATTGTCTTTAAATATCTCTTGTGGTTCAGCATTACCTATAAAGTTAAACTGATTTGTACCCTTCATTAGAGCCATTGTCTCTTTACACTGTGCATTGCCTTTCTCGTCTTCTTCACCAATATTGACAAGTCCCACTCTTGGGTTTTCAATTCCCAAAGCACACTTAGCATAAATACTACCTAAGAGTCCAAATTGGTAAATCATTTCAGGTTTAGCATCTTGATTAACACCTACATCACATAGCAAAGTCACTTTCCCACTTGTTGCCTTTGGCAATGGTGCCACAATAGTTGGACGAATAATTCCTTCTAATGTACCAACAGTAAGCATTGTTCCAACAACCATTGCTCCTGTGCTTCCTGCTGAAGCAAAGGTATCAATTTTCTTAGCTTTCAAATATGAGAAGCCCTCTGCCATTGAGGAATTGGGCTTATTTGCAAAAGCCTTTGAAGGCTTATCATGCATAGTTATAACATCTGGGCAATCAACTATTTCAAAATTCTCAGCTTTAGCTCCATTAACTTCTAACTCTGCAAGTATTTCACTTTTTATTCCAAAAAGAACTATTTTGTCCTGTGCTGAAAGTTCTTTCTGTGCTAATATAGCTCCTAATACTATTGCTTTGGGTGCAAAATCACCACCCATAGCATCTAACCCTATCCTCATTTTATTTGAAGATTTAGAATCTACTTAGTAGAAGTTTCTTTTTCTATTGCAAGTTTTCCCCTGTAATATCCACACTCTGGACAAACTCTGTGATACTGAACAGTTGCACCACAGTTGCTGCAAGTTGATAATTGGACACTCTCAACTCTATCGTGAGAACGTCTCTTTGCTGTTCTTGTCTGAGAAAATCTGTGTTTTGGATTTGGCATTTCTTTCTATTTTTTAATTGTTACTAATCTAATTTTATGTTCCTTAGTGCTTCCCAACGAGGATCTATTTCCTTGTCATGAGCATTATTTTCCGCTTTTAATTTCTCTATCATTTCCTTTGAGCACTCCCCTTTCTTATGAACACATTGCATTGGCTTACATAGCAATATTGTCTCATAAATATAATGCGAAAGATCTAACTCTCTCTCATATGAAGCCACACTTAGCACATCTTCATCTTCAGTCTGGTCAGAGATTTGCTGCCCAAGGTTTCTCAAATACAGCACACTCTTTTGTTCAATTTTAACTTCCAAAGGTTCAAGACATCTGTCACAAGGTACAATCATAAATCCCTTGAAACGAAAATCTATTCTCTTTTGTCCCTCTATGCTCACAAGCAAAGCCTTAACACTAACGTGCGCATCAATTATATCATCTGAGGTATTCTCTTTGAACATAGAGCCATCAACCTCAAAATCATACTCTTGACTTTGTTTTTCAGCAATAGCAAGACTTATTTTGTAATCTTCTTTCTCCACTTTGTCAAACAGTTATAATTGTATTTGAGCTTGCAAAAGTAATAATTATTTTTGTAATAGCAAGTATTTACACTCAAAATCTTATTTGGCAAAACCTATACCAACATAGCAAAAACAATGTATTATAGACACTAAAATACTTCTTTGCTTTACCAAAATTCTTTCTTTGTTTGGCTCTGACGAATCAGTCATTTAGAATTCTGAATCAGTCATTGCGCGTGCGGAATCAGTCATTCGTGAGACTCAATCAGTCATTCAAAATACTAAATGACTGTTGTAGTAACTCTCTTTAAATAAGGCTTATTCTTGATAAAAAACTCTCTTAACTCTTGAAGACACAGAGGTAAATACTTCATAAGTTATGGTGTCAAGCTCTTTGGCTACATTATTTACAGAATAATTTGTGCCAAACAATTCCACTTGATCGCCCTCTGAGCACTCCACATCTGTCAGATCTATCATACATAAATCCATACAAATATTACCTAAGATAGGCACAATGTAACCATTGCACCACACCTTGCCCCTTTCGTTTCCCCTTTGTCTGAGCAAACCATCAGCATATCCAATAGGCAACACTCCTATTGTCATATCTTTGGGAGCAACAAAGTGAAGCCCATAAGAGACTCCCTCTCCGCGCTTGATATGCCTTTTCAATACTATCACAGTCTTAAGAGCATGCACCGGTTGTAACTTTTTCTCTTGTTGAGGATTTACTCCAGTGCCATACATTCCAACTCCCAAACGAACCATATCGTATTGAGCCTGAGGAAAACGAATAATAGCAGCAGAATTAGCCAAATGTCTCATTATTTTAAAAGGAAAAGCGCTCTGTATTTTTGAACTCATTGCTTCAAATTTCTCTATTTGTTTAAGAGTAAAGTTATCAAGCTCTGGCATATCTGCACAGCACAAATGAGAAAATATGCTCACTGGCACAATGTCTGGATTTTGTTTCAGAATACTTATCAATAAGTCCAACTCACCCTCTTCCATACCCATACGGTGCATACCAGTGTCAAGCTTTATATGAACATTCAGAGGTTTTCTTTCTCCAATGAGTTCATAATCCTTTTTTGCTCTTATCAATTCGTCAAGCAAAGACAAAGAATATACTTCTGGCTCAAGATTATAATGAATTATCTTTGATATACTTTCTCTTTCTGGTCCTGCAACCATAATTGGCAAACTTACATTGTGACTTCTGAGTTCCACTCCTTCGTCTGCAAAAGCCACTGTCAAGTAATCTGCCTTATGATTTTGAGCTAAGAATGAAGCCACTTCATAACCACCACAACCATAACTATGAGCCTTAACCATTGCCATTAGTTTGACTCCTTCTTTCAAGCAAGAATGATAGTAATTGACATTGTGAGCAATTGCAGAGAGGTTAATCTCCAACACTGTTTGATGAGCCTTGCGTTCCAAAAGGTTTGTAATCTTCTCAAAACAAAACTCTCTGGCTCCCTTTATTAATATAATTTGGTCTTTAAAGCCACTCAATGAACACTCTTTTAAAAAAGCCTCCGTTGTACTAAAAGCCTTACATGGAAGAGTGAAAAGATTTTTATTAGCAATAAATCCCAGTCCTATTCCTATTAAAGAAGTTACGCCATGTGAAAGCAATAGAGAATTGATTTGTGAGTATAAATCTTGCTGTGAAAGGTCACTTTCAGTAATATCTGAAAGAATAGCAGTGCGTTTTTTATCCTCTTTTTGATTACTCAAAGACTCTAAAGCCATACGCAAACTCATTAAATCAGATGAATAGCTATCATTTATGAGTAAGTTATTGTTTATTCCCTCTTTCATTTGCAAACGCATCTCTATTGTATGCAAAAGTGGCGTTTTTTCTTCCAGTGTTTGAGTTTCCAGTCCTAAAACAATGCAAGCCACAAAAGCATTTATAGCATTTTGAATACTTGCTTTGTCATTAAAAGGTATTGTAAAACTATTTTGTTTATCCTTATGTATATAATGTATAGTAGTGCTTTTACAATTAGTTTTGGTTTCCACTTTTGAGATAAAGAAAGTATCTTCCTGTTCCTCTCCCCAAGAAATAAGCTCTGTAAGTGGGTATTTAGCTTTTATAGCTTTGCTTATTTGTTTATCTTCTGAGCAATAGATTATAGTCTGACAGCCTTCAAAGAGTTTTATTTTCTCTTCTATTTTCTCCTCTATAGAAGAAAAGTAAGCCTGATGAGCATCACCAATATTTGTTATCAAACCAATTGAAGGCTTTATAATATCATTGAGTCTTTGCATTTCCCCCCTTTGCGATATACCTGCTTCTATGAGAGCAAAATCGCTCTCGTTGTCCAAATTCCACAAAGAAAGTGCTACACCTATCTGTGAATTGTAACTGCGCGGTGAGGCACATACTTTTCTGTCACCTTTAGCCAGCTGACAAATCCAATCTTTGACTATGGTTTTGCCATTTGAACCTGTCAGAGCCAAAAGAGGGTGAATGTATTTTTCTCTTTTTAGTGTAGAAATATCTTGCAAAGTTGCAACCACATTAGGGCTTAGTAAAAAGGTAGCTTGTGGATAAAGTGAGTAATCTATATTGTTTTGACTTGCCACAACAAAAGCTCTAACACCTTTTTCATAGAGTTGAGAGATGTAATTCTCTCCATTGTTAGTTTTAGTCTTTATTGCAAAAAAAACACTGTTTGTTGCTTCGGATAATTTTCTACTGTCAAAAAGCAAATTTTTTAGCTGAAAATTGTCATTTTCTTTTCCACAAAAATGAAGATTTAATCTTTTTTGTACCTCTTTTAGTGTGATATTCATAAGGCATTGAATTTAACAACTGCAAAAGTAATGTTTTTCTGTGTTTATGAGAGAAAAAAGAGAGAAAAAATGCCTTGAAATCAAAAATTTCTGCAAAATAATTTCGCTATTTGAGAGATACTAAGTAATTTTGTGCTTTCAAATCAAGAGATTTGGAAGAAACATTACAGAGTAATAATTACTTAACAACGTTAAAAAATAATAGATTATGGACGTAAAAAAGATTTTAGCTGATGTAAAGGCTAAGAACCCTGGACAGGATTTATTCCTTCAGGCTGTTACAGAAGTTGTAGAAACAATTAAAGACTATGTAACAGAAAACCCAAAATACGACGACCACAAAATCGTTGAAAGAATGGTTGAACCAGACAGAATTTATCAATTCAAAGTTGAATGGATAGATGATAAAGGACAAATCAACATCAACCGTGGTTTCCGTGTACAATTCAACAACGCTATTGGACCTTACAAAGGAGGATTACGTTTCGCTCCTAATGTAACACTTGATACATTGAAGTTCTTAGGTTTCGAACAAACTTTCAAGAACTCTTTGACTACATTGCCTATGGGTGGTGGTAAAGGTGGTTCTGACTTTGACCCTAAGGGAAAATCAGACAACGAAATTATGCGTTTTTGCCAAGCTTTCATGACAGAGTTATGGCGTTACATTGGACCTGACACTGACGTTCCTGCTGGAGACATTGGAGTTGGTGGAAGAGAAATTGGTTACTTATATGGAATGTACAAGAAACTTGCTAAAGAAAACACAGGTGTGTTAACTGGAAAAGGCGCTGGTTGGGGTGGTTCTATCCTTCGTCCAGAAGCAACAGGATTTGGTGCAGTTTACTTTGTAGAAAATATGCTTAAGGCTCATAAGATGGACATCAAGGGCAAGACAGTATCTGTCTCTGGTTTTGGTAACGTTGCTTGGGGTGCTGCTTTAAAAGCTACAGAACTTGGTGCTAAAGTTGTTACAATCTCTGGACCTGATGGATATATCTATGATGAAGAAGGTATGAACGACAAGAAGATTGAATATATGCTTGATCTTCGTGCTTCTAACAACAACGTAGTTGCTCCATTTGCAAAGAAATTTAAATCAGCTCAATTCATCGCTGGTAAGAAACCTTGGGAAGCTAAGGTTGATATCGCTATGACTTGCGCTATCCAAAACGAACTTGACGACAAAGATGCTAAATTGTTAGCTAAGAATGGCGTTAAATTAGTTTGCGAAGTTTCTAACATGGGTTGCACAGCAGATGCTGTTCACGAATTACAAAAGGCTAAAGTTATCTTTGCTCCTGGAAAAGCTGCTAATGCAGGTGGTGTAGGAGTTAGTGGATTGGAAATGAGCCAAAATTCAGAGCATTTACATTGGACAGCTGCAGAGGTTGACCAAAGATTACACGCTATGATGGACTCTATCCATGATAACTGTATCAAATACGGTAAAGAAAAAGACGGATATGTTAACTACGTTAAGGGAGCTAACATCGCTGGATTTATCAAGGTAGCAGATTCTATGATTGAACTTGGTGTTTGCTAACATTAAAGTTTAATTATTAAACATACCAAAAGAGGTTTCTTGAAAAAGAAGCCTCTTTTTTTGTGTATTATCAAAAGTATTCTTACCTTTGCCTTTCATAAATAATAAATATAGATATCTAATAACCAATAAATACAAAACACATCATGAAAATAAATGTTAGTGGTCTAAAAAATTTCGTTTCTCCCTCAGAAATACAACAATGGTCAAGCCAAGTTGCTCAGGCTCACCAAACTTTAACTCAGCGAACAGGTGAAGGCTCTAATTTTCTTGGTTGGATTGACTTGCCAGAACAAATAACAGAAGAGTTATTAGCCGACATAGAGGCTCAAGCTCAAAAGATAAAAGAAAAAGCTCAAATATATGTTGTAATAGGTATTGGAGGCTCTTATCTGGGAGCAAGAGCTGTTATAGAAGCTTTGCAAAACAATTTTGCATCTTTGCAAGAGAGAAAAGCACCTTCCATTGTTTATGCCGGTAACTCCTTGAATGAGGATTATCTTGCAGACCTTTTAGACTTGCTTGACCACAAAGACTACTGCCTAACAGTAATTTCAAAGAGTGGAACAACAACAGAACCTGCTATTGCTTTCAGAATACTAAAAAATCATATAGAAAGAAAATATGGCAAGAAAGAAGCCCGCGAAAGAATAATTGCTATAACAGACAAAGAAAAAGGAGCACTAAAAACTCTTGCTAACCAGGAAGGTTACAATACTTATGTTGTGCCTGATGACATTGGTGGACGCTACAGCGTGCTAACTCCTGTGGGACTATTACCCATTGCTGTGGCTGGTTTTGACATAAAAAAACTTGTTAACGGTGCAAAGGATATGCGTTCTATTGTTTTAGCAAATAAAAACTTTGCTAACAATCCCGCTTGGCAATATGCTGTTTACCGCAACATTCTTCGCTCTCAAGGCAAGCAAGTAGAATTAATGGTTTCTTACACACCTTCACTTACATATTTCAGTGAGTGGTTCAAACAGCTCTATGGCGAGAGCGAAGGCAAGGACTCTAAGGGACTATTTCCTGCAAGTGTATGCTTTACAACAGACTTACATTCCATGGGGCAATTCATTCAAGAGGGTACAAAACTGCTCTTTGAGACAACAATACATGTTGCTCAAAGCCACAATAGCGTTACAATTCCTTTTGATGAGAAAGACACTGACGGATTAAATTACCTACTTTCAAACACACTGACAGACATAAATCAAAAAGCAGAAGAAGGCACTTTTATGGCTCATATTGACGGTGGAGTCCCACAAATAAAAATTGAAATAAATTCTATAAATGAGATTTCTTTGGGACAAATGATATATTTCTTTGAATTTGCTTGCGGATTGAGTGCATATATGTTAGGGGTCAATCCTTTCAATCAACCAGGAGTAGAAAAATACAAAAGGAATATGTTTCTGCTGCTTGGCAAGCCAGGAGTAAAAAAATAAAACAAGAATATAATAACTTTCAAAACAAGAGTATGAAAAACACATTTAGATTACTTACTTACATAGCAATGTTATGTTTTGCAATAAATGGGAAAGCACAACAAATTTATGATGAAAAGGCAGATGTAAATCAGCAATTAGACCAAGCCATAAGCACAGCCAAGACTCAAAACAAATATGTCTTTGCTATGGTTGGTGGAAACTGGTGTCGTTGGTGTAAAATGTTTAACGAAAAGATAACAACAAACGACTCTATTTCAGTTCCACTGAACAGAGACTTTGTTACTGTTCATTTGAATTGGTCTGCCAAACAAGGCAATCCGAAAATAGTAAAGCGTTTGGGTAAAGTGCAAAGATTTGGCTTTCCTGTATTTGTCATTTTAAATCAAAAGGGAGAGGTAATTCATGTTCAAAACTCTGCTTATCTTGAACAAGGCGAAGGATACAATACAAAAGCTATCATAGATTTTCTTTCAGCCTGGTCAAAGAAAGCTGTGGAATAATTTGTTCAAAAAAATTATAATTGAATATTAAAACCTGCATTACTCTTGTCAATTTATTACAACAACCTTTTTTATTATCGTATGATAAACCATTAAGATATCTCCCACAATTCCCACATTCCTTATAGGTAAGATTTCAACACAATAATTCATTTCTTCGTTTGGTTATATCCTTTCTTTGTTTTAGAAAATCATTACTTGGTTTTGTAAGGCGCTTTCTTTGTTTTAGCAAGGGTAAGATGGCATGTTGTGGCTCTAAAACAGTCATTCGTGCTACTAAATCACTGTTTCAATTGCTCAAGATGGCATGTTGTCGTTGCTAAATCAGTCAAATAATAAATCAGATTACTCAAAGCATTTTCTAAAGCTTTGTTTGGTCTGAAGAAAACTTTGTTTTACTCTTTGTGGGCTTATAGCCATATTTTTCTTACTTAAAGTGATAAATTATTGTCTCATATTTGGTCAAATGAAACAAAGTTTGCTATATTTGCATATTGATTTATAAAAACTATGTCTATGGAAGAAAAAAAATATTCTTACACCTATCCTCACCCAGCAGTAACAACTGATTGCGTTTTAATAGGTACTAAGCCAAATGACAAGAACACCTATGTGCTTTTGGTGCAAAGAGGTAGAGAGCCTTTCAAAGACTATTGGGCTTTCCCCGGAGGATTTTTAAATATTGACGAACAGTCCGAGCAAGGTGCTGCAAGAGAACTTAAAGAAGAGACAAATATCGCAATAGAGCCTCAAAAACTGTTGCAATTACACACTTTTACCGCAGTAAATCGCGACCCAAGAGAAAGGGTGATAAGCATTGTCTTTTATGCATCAGTGAATATGCAAGAGCTTTGCCCACCTCAAGGTGGTGATGACGCCGCCAAGGCTCAATGGTTCAATATAAACAATGTCCCTCCTTTGGCTTTTGACCACAAAGAAATACTTTTGTATGCTCTAAAACGAATAGTAAGTGATTTTGATTCAGAACTATGTGTAATATAACAGTAATTCAAGCCGACATAACAACCCTCAGTGTTGATGCAATCGTTAATGCAGCCAACTGCAGCTTACTGGGAGGTGGCGGAGTTGACGGAGCAATTCACCGCAAGGCAGGAAAAGGGTTATTAAAAGAGTGCAAGACCCTTTCAGGTTGCCCAACCGGACAGGCTAAGATAACAAAAGGATATAATCTTCCCGCTAAATGGGTAATTCATACGCCTGGACCAGTATGGAATGGTGGCAAAAGAGGTGAAGAGACTCTGCTTGCTTCTTGTTATCGCAACTCTTTGTTGCTTGCAAACCAATATGAGGTTCACACTATTGCTTTCCCTTCAATCTCCACTGGAGTTTATGGTTATCCACTGCGACAAGCATGCACTATTGCTTACAAAACAGTAATGGAAACTTTGAAAAGCTGCCCACAAATAAAAGAAGTAATCTTTTGTTGCTTTGATGTAGAAGCTTTTAACTTCTATTACGAACTGAAAAAGACTATTTGAATTTCACAAACCTTAGCTTGAGTTGCATTTTTTAGATTTTAAAGAGGCAAGAGACTTGAAAAGCGTTGGCATATTGTTATAATAGGTCAATCCATTCCCTATAAAAAGAATATTTTGCTCTTTTTGAGCCACTAAATTGTAAGACATTAGTCACAATAATACCATAAATACGTGTGTAATGCTTATATTCCTTCTCATAGTAATACAATTTGTATGAAAAATTCAAGCTGTAAAGATAGGAAAATTACTTAATTGTAACCAAAAAGAAGGAAAACTACCCTTTTATAGATACTCGTGGGTCTAAGAGTCCATAAATTATATCTGTGAGTATGTTTATGATAACCAAAATGAAACATATCACCAACAAAGCCCCCATAACAACTGGAAAATCATACTTTTCCAACCCGTCAACAATTACTACTCCCACTCCCTTCCAATCAAAAATATATTCAACAAAAACACTGCCAGCCAAAAGCGAAGCAAACCAACCAGTAATCTCTGTAACAACCGGATTCAATGAGTTTTTCAAGGCATGATGATAAACTACACCCCATTTAGATAGCCCTTTGCTCTTGGCCGTGCGGATATAGTCTTGTGAAAACACATCAAGCATAGAGCTTTTGGTTAGTTCTGAAATAACAGCCAAAGGTCTTATGCCCAAAGTAAAAGCAGGCAAGATTATGTTTTTGAGGTCTAAGTACTCACCCCTACCGAAATCATCAACAGAATACAATGACCCAAACATAGAAAGATGTGTCCAAGGAGCTAAAACATAAGCAAACAACCATGCAAAAATGATTGCAGCAAAAAATGAAGGCAAACTCATTCCCAAAACAACAGTTGAAAGATTTATTTTGTCAAACCAACTATCTTTATATATGGCACTCAGAGCTCCAAGAGTAACTCCCACAACAAAAGCAAAGGTCATTGAAACCAAAGCCAAAAGAATAGTATTAGGAAAAGCTGCTCCCAGAATTTGAGTAACAGGACGCATACTCTGATAGCTTCGTCTAAGGTATGGAACCTTTAAAACTGTAACATTATCTCCTACTTGCCACAACTTAATGTAAGAGTATTTTTCTCTGTCAAGGTATCGTGAGCTTTCAGGCTCTGTTTTGTGAAAAGAAATTGGTGAAAGGTCATTCAAATAATAACAAAATTGCAAACTCAAAGGCTTATCTAAACCCAAGTCTTTTTGAATTGCCTTAATGCTTTGCTCGTCTGCACGCTGTCCAAGCATCATTCGGGCAGAGTCTCCAGGCAAAATATTGAACAAAAAGAAGACTAAAACCACCACTCCCAACAAAACAAGCAATCCATAGCCTACTCTCTTAACAACAAACTTCAGCATTGTGGTTATATTCTTTGTTTTATTTTTATTGCTCTATTATAGGTTGTTTTTCTATACCCAATGTTGCAAAATCAGGCAGACAACGCCAAGACCATTTCTTTATAACTACTCCGTCCTTAAGCATTACCACGCCAGGATTTGAACGCATCATAGTTTCTATAGCCTTGTCATCTGTTGAATACATTGTTACATCTGTCCATGCAGTGCGGCGCATAAAATCATTCCACTCATTGAGAACAGAGGCTGTAATAAGTGCTGTTTGGCACCCCATAGCTTTAGCTTGTTGTTGAAACTGTGCAACTTTCTTAACTGCTTGTGTACTGGCAGAATTAAGATCCACAAGAGTGAAAATAAAAGTATAGCCAGAGTAAGAAAGGATATCAAAAGCTTTATCTTCGCTATTAAACAAGTCTGTCATTGAAAAGCCCGGGGCCGCTACTGTGTTTGTGTTCACAACCCTACTATTGACAAAAGTCCAATGGCTCTCAAATTGAGGGTCTTTATTGTATGCATCCATAAATTCGTCTGTAGTCCATTCCTGTGTCTTACCTGTAGAATTATTCTTGTAATCCACATAAGCAACTGGAGGTTTTTGGTCTTTCTTGCTTGCCACCATTCTGTTACCTTCTTTCCATGGGCGGAAGTCTATCACTGGTTCATAGAGGGCATTGTAGATTGTGAAAGTTAAAACCACAATACATGCTATAAATAAATAAGGACGACTAAAAGAAGCTCTAACTTTCTTTGGCTTGTGTGAAAGAGTAATAGCCAAAATCAATAAAACATCAAGAACAATGTTCTTTCCAAAAGTCTGCCAATTAGTTAGCTTGATTGCATCGCCAAAACAGCCACAATCACTCACTTTGTTTGTTAGAGCATCTACCAAAGTCAATGTTGTAAAGAAAAGCATCATTAGTGAAATAATCCAATTCACTTGCTTTTTATAAACAAAGCCAACCATGCAAAGTCCAATAACAAACTCCAAAGAGCACATAAACACTGCCCCAACAATAGTTAGCCAAGGCATAGCTGACAAAAGCGAATTAAATCCCCAAACAGAGAGATATTCATTCATCTTAAATGCCGTTCCATAAGGGTCTACACTCTTGACAAATCCAGAAAAAATAAATACACAGCCCACAAGTATTCTACAAAAGGCTGCCAGACAATTTAGATTCTTATTTGCTTTCATTTTTTTGTTTTTATTTATTGTGTGTATTATGACTTCAGTCTTATGCTTGCAAAGACTGCGTAATTGATAATATCGTTATAATTTGCATCAACACCTTCACTGACAAAAACCTTACCTTTATTGTCCTCTATTTGTTTTAGTCTCATAATCTTCATAAGAATTAAATCCACAATAGAACTCAGACGCATTTCTCTCCAAGCCTCTGCATAGTCATGATTCTTGTTATTCATCAAAGATTTTGCTGCATACACCTTTCTATCATAAATATCTAAGAGAGCGGAATGTTCTAATTGTTCATTTGCCTTAGGATTTCCAAGCTCTAATTGTATAAGTGCAATAATAGAATAGTTTATTATACCAATAAATTCTGAAACTATGCTTTCATCAATTCTTTGTTCTTTGATTTCTTGCAGATGTCTTATTCTGTTAGCTTTAATAAATATCTGATCAGTAAGAGAAGGTAATCTTAAAATTCTCCAAGAGGCACCATAGTCTTTGAGTTTTGCAGCAAACAATTCTCTACAAGAGGAAATAACTTGATCGTATTCTTCGTCGGTGTTCATTTTTAGTATATCTATTTAAGGTTTATATGTTTTGTCTTTGTCATTATATACTTATAAAGCATAAAATGACATTTTGTGATTGCAAAGATAGCAAATATTTATTATCTTTGCACTTTCAAAACCCAAATATATATGTTTACACTCAACCTGCAAGGCAATTTATTCACTATAGACACTCCTCTAATTATGGGGATACTTAACCTAACCAAAGATTCCTTTTCAGATGGTGGCAAGTGGTATGGCAACACAACAAAGGCAGTTGAGCACACTCAAGAAATGATTGCACAAGGAGCTGAAATTATTGATATTGGTGCCTCTTCCACTCGTCCTGGTGCTCAAATGCTTTCTGCCAAAGAAGAATTAGAACAAATACTTCCAGTGCTAAAAGAAATAAGAAATAATTTCCCTCAAATCCCAATCTCAATAGACACAGTTTGGTCAGAGGTTGCCCAAATCACTATTGAGAATGGAGCTAACATAATCAATGATATTAGTGCAGGAGTGTGGGACACAAATCTTTTTGCCACCGTTGCCCAGTTAGAGTGTCCTTATATTTTGATGCATAGCAGCATTACAAAAGGACAAATTCACAATCCATTAAAATATAATGACATTGTGCTTGAAATAAGTAAATTCTTTAGTCAAAAAATTACCATTTTGCGTTCTTTAGGTGTAAAAGATATTATATTGGATTTAGGTATTGGCTTTGGTAAGACAATAGAAGAAAACTATTATCTGCTCAATCACATTGCAGACTTCAGGATTTTTGATATGCCTATTCTTACTGGCATATCACGCAAAAGTTTTATCTTCAAAACACTTGGTATAACGCCACAAGAAGCCACTAACGGCACAACATTTTTGCACTTTCCAGCCTTGGAAGGTGGAAGCAATATACTCAGAGTCCATGATGTAAAGCAAGCCTCTGAGTGTGTAAAACTATTTCAATCAGTAAAACAAAATCTTTAAACACAATATATGCTTTATGATTACGTATCTTACAACATTTTCTTTTCGTTTAGTAGTTGATATAATTCTTTCATTGCTACTAGTTTATGGTATCTGTAAAATGCTTAAAGGCACTAATGCACTTAGTATTTTAATTGCTATTTTCTTTATTTTTGGGCTGTGGGTATTAGCGTTTTTGTTGGATATGAAAATTATCTCTAAGATTCTATATCAATTCATAAGCGTGGGAGTAATTGGTATTATCATTATCTTTCAACCAGAAATCAGACGTTACTTCACAATGATAGGAGCCAAAAGCATTGAAAGAGGCAAGAAACGTAGATTCCTTTTTTGGAGAATAGACGAAAGCAAACAACAAACCCTAAATAGCACAGACCTTGTGCAAGCTTATGGACACTTATCAGAGAAAAAAACTGGTGCTTTGATTGTTTTACCAAAGACAAACGACCTTGAAGCCATTGTTCACTCTGGTGAGTTGTTAGATTGCGCTATTGATGTTCAACTGATTGAGACTATCTTTTTTAAAAACACTCCTTTGCATGACGGGGCAATGATAATACAAGACAATCGCATAAAGGCTGCTCGTTGCATATTGCCAGTGAGCAACAACTATGATATTCCTGCTCACCTAGGGCTAAGACACCGTTCTGCAATTGGCATAACAGAACAAACAGACGCTATTGCCATAACAGTGAGCGAAGAGACTGGACATATATCCTTTGCAAAGGCTGGTTTATTGGTTGAAAATATATCCCTAACTCAATTGCAAGAGACTCTTGACAAAGAATTTAACTCTTAAATCTCGCCCTGTTTGCCAAGCCAAGTCTTGTAGCTTTGCATTATTGTTTGATATATGTATTCTGGTGTCTTATTGTTTGTATCAACTACACAATCATAGTTTTCTATATCTTCAACATCTACATTATATAGTTGTTTGTATCGTTTTCTTTCTGAAGCTTTTCTTTCATCAAGTTTTGTTTGTGCATCTTCAATAGAATGATATTTCTCATTCTTACGCACATTATCATTATATATTCTTGTGGCAGCAGTTATGCTATCAACTTTCAAATGTATTTTGAAAGACTGAGGAATGAAATGCCAAGCTAAACGAGAATCCAAAATAAGATTTTGGTCGTTTTTACCATAAGAAGAAACCATGTCATCACACTCCTGATCTATCTCTGGATGAGTTTCCATAAAGTGATTAAACTCCAAAGCGTCCATTCCCCTACGCCAAGCCAGCTCTCTTTGTATTACTCCTATGGAAATAACTTCAAAGCCTAATTCCTTTTTAAGTCTGTTACTCAGCAAACTTTTCCCACTACCAAGGTCTCCAGATATTGCTATTTTTATTGCTTTCATTATTATTATTGTTTGTTATGGCTCTTTGAGTTTTTTACACACCTATATTCATATAGTTGTATATTAAAACAATCCAAAGAATCAATATAATGTATGAAACTATTTTGTAAGTAAATTTTCTATTCTTATGTTTAATTATGTGCATACAAACCACTGTTGCAAAAACTCCACCAATAATTTCTATTAGGTGAAGAAGTTTCTCACTTATACGTGGATTGTGATGCTTTGCATTGAATTTGTCAAAGCAAAATAGTACTGCAGCCAGCACATTTACCATAATCATATATATTATTGCAAATATCCTCATAAGGCAAAAACATCTATTGTTTTCAAAACACAAAACAAGACATTAATAAGTCCTGTCTTTGCTAACAAGTCATTATACTCTCTTTCCTGACATTTTAGCAACAAGATAAACATTATAACTGCCACCACCAAAAGCACACACCAACTCTTCAACACAAATCCAACTGATACAAAATCCATTGCTACAGCAAGAAGCATAAAAAACAAATATTCTGCATAAGAAAATTTCTTTCCCAATCTTACTGTCAAAGTTTTCTTTTGAACAGACTTATCATCTATGTAATCTCTTATATTATTGACAACTAAAACGCATGTTGCAAGACTTCCACAAGCCAAACCCAACAACATACTCTCAAAACTAAAAGTATGCGTTTGCAAGAAAGTGGTTCCACAGCTAGCAATAGGTCCAAAGAAAAGCAAAACAAAAATATCTGCAATACCCAAATAGCTCAAAGAATGCTTTGTAGCAGTATAGAGCCAAGCAAACAACAGCGAGAATAAACCAATCAATAATATAGGCACTCCACCTTTTAAAATAAGAAAAGCACCCAGCAAAATACAAAAACAAATATCTATTTTGATTGCTCTTTTTATTGATTCAACACTTACTTCTCCTTGAGCCAGAGCACGTTTATATCCACTTCTATCCCTTTTGTCTGCTCCGCGTTTATAGTCGTATATGTCATTGACAAGGTTTGCAAGAATTTGAATAGCCATGGCACACAATAGAGTTACTATTGCTATAGTCCAATCTATTTGACAAGTCTTTGAGGCTACCAAAAGCCCAATAAACACAGGACAAAAAGCAGCAGTAAGAGTATGCAACCTAACAATGCGAAGCCATTTAATAATTTTGTTTGCCATTTTTTTAAACTAATAACTTACGTTCCAAGCAAAAAATATATTATTGTTTTTTTGCCACATATATTGTTACGATAGAGAGCGTTAAAGGTTTTATTTCCTTGACATAAAATCCACTATTAGTAAGCATTTTTGCAAACTCATCTGGATAAGGAAAAGACTTAATTGACGAAGGTAAATAGCTGTAAGCCTCTTTGTTGTGTGATATTATCTTACCCACAAAAGACAGAATATGATTAAGATAAAAACTATAGCCAAACCAGAACAATCGGCTAAAGAATGAGAGTTTTTCTTTTTTGGGTTTTGAAAATTCAAGCACCACACACTCTCCACCATGCTTCAACACTCTATAAATCTCACTCAAGCCTTTATTTATGTCTGAAAAATTTCTGACACCAAAAGCACAAGTTACACAATCAAAACTCTCTGAAACAAAAGACATTTTCAAAGCACTCATTTGCTCCAAGTCCACAGAATCTATGCCTAAATTTTTAAGTTTCACCATAGCCATGGAGAGCATATTTGAAGACAAATCTATTCCAGTAATCTTTCTGTCAGGGTTTTGTTTCAAAAGTTCTATAGCAAAATCGGCTGTTCCTGTGGCAATGTCAAGCACCTTTTGTTGCTTGACACAAGAAATGCAAGCCACTGCTTTTTTACGCCATGACTTATCTATATTTAAGGACAAAAAATGATTGAGAAAATCATATCGTGGAGCAATATTGTCAAAAGTAGCACCAATATCTTTCTTATCTATCATTATCAACAGTTGTTATAAGAGTAATTTATCTTTAATATATTTACCCGTTTGAGTATTTTTATCTTTTGCAAGTTCTTCTGGTGTGCCTTCAAAAGTTATCTGTCCTCCGTCTTGACCTCCCTCTGGTCCCATTTCTATAACCCAATCAGCCACTTTTATTATATCTGGGTGATGTTCAATAACCACAACACTATGACCTATATTGACAAGCTCTTGCAAGGCTATATTCAATTTCTCAATATCATAGAAATGTAATCCCGTTGAAGGCTCATCAAATATAAATAAGATTTTCTTGTCCCCAGAGCCTTTCATAAGGTAATAAGCAAGTTTTATTCTTTGAGCCTCTCCACCAGAAATAGTAGCAGAGCTTTGTCCCAAACGCAAATAGCCAACTCCTACTTTAATCAAAGACTGTAATTTATTAGAAATTCTTTGAGCTATTGAATCTGTATCGTCTTTAAAAAAGTCTGTTGCCTGCTCTACTGTCATTGCCAGCACATCGGCTATACTCTTACCTTTATATTTTATCTCCAAAGTATCTTCTTTGTACCTTGTTCCATGACAAGCAGAGCATGGCAAAACCACATCAGCCATAAACTGCATTGGAATATTAACTTCACCCTCTCCCTTACACTCTTCACATCTACCACCATCAACATTAAAAGAGAAAAAGCCTGACTTATAGCCTCTCTTCTTTGCCAGTGGTTGGCTTGCAAACAAATCTCTTATATCATCAAAAGCCCCAAGATAAGTTGCAGGGTTTGAACGTGAGGAACGACCAATAGGATTTTGGTCAACTATTTGCACATCTTCAATTAACTTAACACTTCCTGTTGGTTCTGAAGCCTTAGGCACAGCCTCCACATTCTTGTCAAGTAACATTGCCATAGAGTTATAGAGTACCTTCTTTAACAGAGTACTCTTGCCACTGCCACTTACACCACAAACAACCGTTAGCACTTTGAGTGGCAAACGCAGTGTTACATCTTTGAGGTTATTCTCATTACAATGTTCTATAACAATACTCTCTTTCCACTTCCTTCTACTATCTGGCAAAGGAATTGTCTTCTCTTGATTGATAAATTGAGCAGTCAATGAGTCTTTGGCTTTCAAAAGCTCTTTACTTGTGCCAGAGAAAATAACCTCTCCTCCTCTTTCTCCTGCCATTGGTCCAATATCCACTATGTAGTCAGCAGCACGAATAATCTCTTCATCATGTTCCACAACTATAACAGTATTGCCCTCATCTCTTAACTTGCACAGCACACTGATAAGTCTTTGTGTATCTCTGGCATGCAAGCCAATACTTGGCTCATCAAGAATATACATTGACCCAACCAGCGGAGAACCTAAAGCTGTGGCCAAGGCTATCCTTTGGCTTTCACCACCAGAAAGTGTAGAGCTTTGACGATTTAAAGTAAGGTAAGAAAGTCCTACATCTTCCAAGTATTGCAAGCGTTGTCTAATCTCCTTGATTACTCTTTGAGTTATCTTCTCTTCGCTTTTACTTAGCTTTATGGTGTCAAAGAATACAATCAAATCTTTGACCGGCATAAGCACCAAATCAACTATGCTCTTGCCACAAATCTTTACATAAGTTGCATCTTTTCTTATCTTTGTGCCATGACAATCAGGACAAGTGGTTCTGCCACTATAACGAGCAATCAACACTCTGAACTGAATCTTATAAGACTCTTTTTGTAACATCACAAAAAAGTCATCTATACCATATATCCCTTTCTTGTGGTCTCCATGCCAAAGCAAATCCTTATCTTTTAAAGAGAGCTGACTATATGGTCTATGTATAGGAAAGACATCTGAAGCCTTATAAATGAACTCATCTTTAAATTTATTCATAACCTCACCACGCCAACAATTCACTGCTCCTTCATACACAGAAAGCTCTGGGTGTAAAACAACCAAGTCTTCACTTATCCCCTCTATCATTCCCAAACCTTTACATGTCTGACAAGCTCCATAAGGATTATTGAAAGCAAAGAAATTCTCACTTGGCTTAGTGAAAGTCATTCCATCTAACTCAAACCTATTGCTAAAAGACATCTGCTGTCCGCTCTCTGTAAGCACAATACACTCACCTTCTCCTTCATTGAAAGCCGTATGCACACTATCTGAAAGCCTGAAATATGTATCTTCTTCGCTATTGATTGACAGTCTATCTATTACAATTCTAACTTGAACATCTTTCTTTAACTGCTTTGCATCTGTGTCTTCTATTCTGCTTATTTGTCCATCTATCCAAACCCTTACATATCCCAACTGCAAAAGCAATTCAAAGCGTTGAGCATAAGTCTCCTTAGCTTTTAGAATTATAGGACAAAGAATAGTAACCCTCTCCCCTTGTGGCAGGGCAAGCAAGGCATCAACTACATTGGTAACTGAATGACGTTTAACCTCACCACCACTTATTGGTGAATAAGTCTTACCAATGCGAGCATAAAAGAGTTTTAAATATTCATAAATCTCTGTTATCGTACCAACAGTAGAACGTGGATTACGGTTAGAAGTCTTTTGCTCCACAGCTATGGCTGGTGCAATACCCGTAATGGAATCCACTTGAGGTTTATTCATTCTACCAAGAAACTGACGTGCATAAGAGGAAAGACTCTCCACATATCTTCTTTGTCCCTCAGCAAAGAGTGTATCAAAAGCCAAAGAGGTCTTTCCGCTGCCGGAAAGACCTGTTATGACTATTAGTTTGTTATGAGGCAGAGTAAGATTTATATTCTTTAAGTTATTGACTCTTGCCCCTTTGATTACAATATCTTTATTCACCTTTTATTTCTTTATCTTGGATGCATCTGTCTTTTGTGTTGGCTTAGCTATGCTCTCACGCATATCTGTATCAGCCATTATATTCTTCATTTTATAATAATCCATAACACCAAGGTTGCCACTTCTGAAAGCATCTGACATTGCCAATGGCACTTGTGCCTCAGCTTCTATCACCTTAGCTCTTGCCTCTTGTGCCTTAGCTTTCATTTCTTGCTCCATGGCCACTGCCATAGCTCTTCTCTCCTCTGCCTTAGCTTGTGCTATGTTCTTGTCTGCCTCTGCTTGATCCATTTGCAACTGAGCTCCAATATTCTTACCAACATCAATATCTGCTATATCTATGGAAAGGATTTCAAAGGCTGTACCTGTATCCAATCCCTTAGAAAGCACAAGTTTTGAAATGCTATCAGGGTTTTCTAACACATAAGCATGACTGGTTGCTGAACCAATAGAAGTAACAATACCCTCACCAACACGTGCCAATATAGTCTCTTCACCTGCTCCTCCAACCAACTGATGAATATTAGCTCTCACAGTTACCCTGGCTCTAACAATAAGTTGTATACCATTTCTTGCCACAGCAGCCACAGAAGGAGTGTCTATCACCTTTGGATTGACAGACATCTGCACTGCCTCAAAGACATCTCTACCTGCCAAGTCAATGGCTGTGGCTGTCTTGAAGTCCAAAGAAATATTTGCTTTGTCGGCAGAGATAAGTGCATTGACAACTCTTTGCACATGTCCGCCTGCCAAATAATGAGCTTCCAAAAGGTCGCTACTAAGGTTAAGTCCTGCCTTGCGTGAATTAATCATTGCATTGACAATAATTGTTGGTGGCACTTTTCTCCAACGCATAAAGATAAGCTGAAGCAAAGAAATCTTCACTCCATTCAAAACGCATTGAAACCACAGATTCAATGGCACAAGCCACAGAAAAACCACAAGGGCTACAATGCATATAATTACGATTAAAGCTACCGATGATAAAACCATAATATTTTTATTTTTTAGTTAGTAATTAGGGGCAAAGATAATGAAAATATTTCAATGCAAGTGAAATTATTCCGTCATTTCAAAAACTTATACTGTTAAAAGAAAAGAGGGGTATAATTTGTAGTTATAATTATTGTTACCTCTGAAATTATTTTCATTTATCAGTAATTTGTAATGATTAAATGTTCTGCGTTTTTGTCGTTTCTATTCATAAAACTGACAAGATATTTTTTGTCAAATGATTGTATACTCAGACCATTACCAGAATACAAAGAAGATATTAAAGGTGTATTCTTTATTACCATCATCCACTTTGCTCTACATTCACTTTTTAAATAATCTGCCAATCTTATTTGATCATTTTGTGTAAAAGCATTATTTGCATAAGTGCTAAATTCACTGTCATAAGGAGGATCTAAAAAAAACAAAATCATTATCCGTTGGATTATGTTTAGAAAAGAACTCGCAGAAATCCATATTTTCAATAACAGTCTTAGCTAGTTTCTCTTTTAATGCTTGTGATTGATAGTATTGCAATTTTTTCTTCATTGACTTATGATTATATGCAATACCACCATAAGGGACATTAAATTTGCCCTCATCGTTATATCTAAACATACCACTATAAGCATAATTTCTTATAAAGACAAATAATGCAGTTGCCAGTTCGGGATACTTTATATTTACTGTTTTATCATTATACAAACATCTAAAGTACATATAAAGCGAACTCATAAAAGCAGTTTCTATATTGTCAAATACATCTTTCTCTGGCATTAATGTTTTTTCTTGTTCTATTTTCTTCATTCTCGTTATCTTTCTAAACATGTTCTTTTCTATTTCAGAAAAATAAACATCTTTGTAACAAGAAAAATCATTTGATAAAACAGAATTTAGTTCTTGTGTATTTTCTTCAATATGTTCTTTTATTTTTATTTTTAAATCTCTAAGCGTTAATTCGTCATTTCTAAACAATAGGTATTCATCAATCAATGCCTTATTATCTAAAGCATATTGCAACATATTATCCCATGTACAATCTATATTGCCTACCCACTTATAAAACTTCTCAGAGTTACCAGCTATATACTTATATAAGTTGATTAGTTCCTCAGACTTATCGTTTATAAAGTATTTATCCGAATCAAAAGACGCATACACAGATCCGCCACCAACAAAAGGCTCATAATAATGATTAAATGTGTCAGGCTTATTTGAAAGAATATAACTCAATTCTTTTTCCTTACCTCCTGCCCATTTAATTATTGGTGAAAGCTGATGAGTATTTATATTATTTGTAGTCATACATTTAGTTATACGTTTAAATTATCAATTCTATTGTTTGCTTCATTAAAATAATCTTGATCTATCTCAAATCCAATAAACTTTCTGTGCAATGAAAGAGCAGCTACACCAGTAGAGCCAACACCCATAAAAGGATCAAATACAATATCCGTTTCATTACTAGCTATCGTTATTATTTTAGACAATACCGCTATAGGTTTTTGTGTTGGATGTTTAGGATTATGTAATCTCTCAGGAGCCATACATATTGGTGTCTCTATAAAATTGTGCATTTCCCTTTGTGATATAAAATTCCATATATGTTTTTTGTTCCAACAGCATATTATCATTTCACAACTATTCAAAAATCCTGCTTTAAAAATTTTAGGAGTCGGATTAGTTTTATGCCATATCATAAATTGAAATGTATCAAACCTGTTATCAAGCAAATCATACCATTTTCCTATTTGATTATATGAAGTAAAAATGAACAAGTTTCCCGTAGGTTTTAACACTCGTATAAATTCTTCCACCCATTCCTCTGGCTTAAAATCTACTAAATCCCATTTTGCAACATCATTGTTAATATCACTACGATTAGGCATTGGAATGTTTCCTCTTGAATGTTTACTTATGTTGTATGGAGGATCTGTTAGCAGAAGATCTACATAATTATCTGGAATTCTTTTAATTAAATTTTTACTATCTCCTTTTAACAAAACTTTATTCCATACTTTTTCACTATCCATATATTATTCTTCTAAATAAACATTTCTTATTCTATTTAATGCATTAACAATAGTATTAGCATTCTTTCTATATTCATCTAAAACAATATCATATCCATCTTTTCTTTTACATATCATATTCCAAAAATCTTGACCTATTAGCAATTCTTCTTTAGAAAAAAATTGCAAAACTCTACCTTGTTTCCATTCTGCACCTTCTCCATATCTATTATATGCTGTAGCAAAGTGAATACTTATCTTTTCTGCACTACCAAGACTATTTGCTAAAATACAATATTGTTCCAATAATGCCTCTTTCTCTGAACGTGCTTTTTTATTATCTAAATCTCCACCTATCTTTAATTCAATTAAATATTTATGTTGAGTTCGTCTATCTATCAAATAGTAATCACTTTCATGTCTTTTTTCTATCTGTGATAAATCATTTCCTACTGTAACTAAATTATTATAGTCTGAATTTTGCGGTTGTCTTGCATGTCTTTTGTATTCCTCTAATAAATCAGCAATATATTCTGTTTGACCTCTTCTTAATATTCCCTCTACATGCTGACTGACTTCATATTTTAGCTTTGCAATATTTATTGCCATTTGTTCTAACATATTACCAAGAGAACTATCTAATGATCTGACTAATGCAGAATAATATTGGATATCCTTTCCTAATGCTGCAATAAAGACATTGTGTATCTTCATATTTATTACACCTTTAGAATTATTTAACTCTCCTATATGTCTGTCTGCAAATCCTACAGCATAAGCATCAATACTTGTCCTAACAATAGCCCTAATTGCTTGTTCATTATCTATACACATTGTTTTGTTCGTTTATTGTTTTTTTCCTTTGCAAATATACATATTATTTCCCCACACGCTGCAAAAGCATACCCTTTTCTCTGAGCAAAACAAAGAAATAATTTCTTAAAACAAAGTTTTATCCAAACGAAACAAAGAAATAATTTACTAAAACAAAGTTTGCGTTTTATCCTATAACGAAAGCCACAACAATGTCTATTAGCGTTGCTAAAAGCCCAAACAGATAACTTTTCATAGACTCTTTTGGTGAAGAAAGCATCATTATTTGAGTGCAATAAGCTATTAGTCCTGAAATCAATATAGCCACTATCAAAGGATAGATTGAGAAAAGGAAATAGAACTTAACCGTCAGCATAAATATTATACCGGTCAAAGCACCAATAGATAAAATGTCAAGGCAAAGGGTGAAATATTTTCTCAAAAACAAATGAATCAATATGACATAAACCGGCAACAACAGAGCTATATTGAACCATATTGAAATATCAAGCAAAGAAAAGTAGGCATAAGAAATAAAATAACCCAAAATCAAAATGATATAATTAGAGTTTTTGGCTCTAATATATGTTCTAATATGAAAAAAAGAATAGTTATGCGAAATATATATTATAATCCCTGGCAAAAGCGCAGAGACCAATGCATATAAAACAATACTCTTAATAATCACCACCTCAGAAACAGGAAGTTGAAATGCAGCAAAGAGAGCAAAGACGTAAAACACAAAAGCATACACCCACAAAAACATTGAATTAAAAACCTTAAGCATTATATGAGCAAAACGTTTCTCCATATTCTTCTATATTATTTTTCTTCTTAAACGAGCTGTTGGCAAACCCAAAGCCTCACGATACTTAGATATTGTACGTCTTGCTATTGGGAAACCTTCTTCTTTGAGCATTGCTGCCAGTTGGTCATCAGTCAAAGGCAAAGATTTGTCTTCTTCTGATATTATTTGGTAAAGTTGATTTTTGATTGTGTCTGTTGAAATCTTACTACCCTGCTCATTGACCATAAAATTTGAGAAGAAGTCTTTTAATCTAAATATCCCAAAATGCGTTTGAGCATATTTGTTGCTCACTACTCGCGAAACAGTAGAAATATCCATATCTACCCTTTGAGCAATATCCACCAAACGCATTGGTTTGAGTTTTCGCACATCACCATCTAAGAAATAATCCTTTTGGTAGTCTATGATATTTTTCATAATCAAGTAAAGAGTATTCTTTCTTTTGAGCAAAGAGTCAATAAAGACATTGGCTGACTCTAACTTCTCTTTCAGGAAAGATATTGTCTCCTTGGAAGCCTTATCTGTCTTATTCTCTAATTGTTTGAGCATATTCTGATAATATGAGCTCACATGCAAATTGTTGTTATTATTAACATTATTGACTTGAAACTCAACCTTGCCATTCTGTTGCCAGACAATAAAGTCTGGAATGATTGCCACACTCTCAATTGCACTTGAAGTACTATAGAGAGAATTGCCCGGTTTTGGATTAAGTTTCACTATCTCATCAATAGCTGCCTGCAACTGCTCCTGTGTGCTTTGCACCTTTTGGGCTATTATGGAGTATTGTCTATTCTTGAATAGTTCAAAGTATTTGCCTACAATCTTGCGTGCAAGCACTATTTCCTCAATAGGCTCCTGCCTATCTAATTGCAAAAGCAAACACTCTTGCAAATCCCTTGCACCCACACCAGAGGGGTCAAAAGTCTGAATTATATTCAATACTTTTTCTAACTCTTGCTCAGAAACTTCAATATTTTGAGAGAAAAGAAAATCATCTACCATTGAAGACAAAGGGCGTGTCAAATAGCCAGCCTCATCTATATTACCAATGATTTCTTGACCTATCATTAACTCTCTTTGGTCCAGGTCTTGCAAAGATAACTGACTTAATAAATCCTCATGAAAAGAAACCTTTGAAGCATAAAAAGAAAGATTATCCTCACCTTGATAATCGTTATTATTTCTATGTATTATTATTTCATCATCATTAGAGAAAAAATCCATATCGCTCTCCTCAGAGGAAGGCTTATCTACCTCATCAATAGAAGCCACTTCTTCCTTTGGTGTGCTTTCGTCTTCTTCAAGGGTTGGGTTTTTCTCAACCTCCTCTTTAATCCTCTCTTCCAAAAGAGCAGTAGGCAATTGCAACAACTTCATTAACTGAATTTGTTGTGGCGACATTTTCTGTTGCATCTTTTGCTGCAGGGAAGCCGATATCATTTCCTTTTATGCTTTTTGATAGATTATAAATCCGTTTAGTCTTTTCGTTTTTAGAAAGAAGCATTCTTTGGATAACGTGGGAAAGGTATCACATCACGTATATTTACCATACCAGTAACAAAGAGCAATAGCCTTTCAAATCCCAATCCAAAGCCACTATGAGGAGCAGAACCAAAACGACGTGTATCCAAATACCAATCCATATCTTTTATGTTCATATTCAACTCGTTCATTCTGCCTACTAACTTGTCATAGTCTTCTTCTCTTTGGCTACCTCCAATGATTTCACCTATTGCAGGGAAAAGCACGTCCATACCTCTAACAGTCTTGCCGTCTGGGTTTTGTTTCATATAGAAAGCTTTTATATCCTTAGGGTAGTCAATCAATATAACTGGCTTTTTGAAGTGTTGTTCAACCAAATATCTCTCGTGTTCGCTCTGCAAATCCATACCCCAAGCAACTGGCACATCAAATTTCTTGTCAGCCTTCTCTAATATCTCAATACCTTCTGTGTATGTAAGACGTTGAAAAGTATGAGCACACACAAATTCCAAACGAGAAATAAGCTCTTTGTCATACATCTGTTGCAAAAACTCTAAATCCTCTCTACAGTTATCCAATGCATATTGAACCAAAGACTTGATAAAGTCTTCAGCAAGATTCATATTGTCTTCCAAATCATAGAAAGCCATTTCGGGTTCTATCTGCCAGAACTCTGCCAAATGGCGTGTAGTGTTTGAGTTCTCTGCTCTAAATGTAGGTCCAAAGGTGTAAATCTTACCCAAAGCCAAAGCCCCAAGCTCACCTTCTAATTGTCCAGAGACTGTGAGTGCAGTGCGTTTGCCAAAGAAGTCTTGAGCATAGTCTGCTGAGCCTTCTTTCTTAGCAACATTATCCAAATCCATTGTAGTTACTTGAAACATCTCTCCTGCTCCCTCGCAGTCTGAGGCTGTAATCAATGGACTGTTCCAATAGTAAAAACCGTGTTCATTAAAGTATTTATGTATAGCATAAGCCATATTATGACGAATACGAAATACAGCAGAGAATGTGTTTGTTCTTGGTCTTAGGTGAGCTATATCTCTTAGAAATTCAAGTGTATGTCCTTTCTTTTGCAGAGGATAAGTTTCAGCAGGTGCAGAGCCATAAATTTCAATCTCTGAGGCTTGCACTTCCACATTTTGTCCTTGTCCTTGTGAAGCCACCAAAAGTCCATTGACTCTCAGACAAGCTCCTGTTGTTATCTGTCTTAGAGTTTGCTCATCAAATTTCTGCAAGTCAGCAACCACTTGTATATTTCCTAACATTGAACCGTCATTCAGAGCTATGAAAGCAACTTGTTTGTTTCCTCTTTTTGTTCTTACCCAACCTTTAACACAAACCTCTGTGTTAATTAAATCATCACATTTGCCCTTTAATAAGAAGGCAATCTCTGTTCTCTTAATGTCTTTCATTGTGTTATATTATAAGTATTCTGTCCTTTTCTCTACCTCAACATCGGTAACAAATTGTTTTATCTTCTGTTCTTCTTTCTTCTGACACACCATCACTACATCATTTGTGGTAACCACAATATAGTCTTCTAAGCCTTGCAAAACCAACAACTTGCCTGAGGCGTTATTGATTATGCAATTCTTTGTGTCATAAAGCATAATATTTTTCCCCACCACTGAATTATCTTTGTGGTCTTTCTCTCTTATATCGTACAAAGCCCCCCATGTGCCCACATCACTCCAACCAAAGTCTGAAGGCATAACATAGACATTAGAAGCCTTCTCCATAACTCCATAGTCTATTGAAATAGCTTTTATGGAAGCATATATCTCTTGGATAAACTCATCTTCTTTAGAAGTGTTAAGGTAAGGTATTCCCTTCTCAAAAGCAGAATAAACCTCTGGCATAAACTCTGCCATAGCCTTGTCTATACTCTTCAAAGACCAGATAAACATACCACTATTCCAGAGAAAATCACCACTTTGAATAAACTTCACAGCCATATCATACTCTGGTTTCTCTGTAAAGAGTTTCACTTTGTTTATTTCCATATTTGTCCCAAGATACTCTTGTTGCAAATACTGAATATAACCGTAACCAGTATTAGGGTAAGATGGTTTTATTCCCAAAGTTATCAAAACATCATTCTGACTACTAATCTCTAAACCCTTCTGGACAATAGAGATAAACTTGTCTTCATCTACAATATAGTGGTCTGAAGGTGCCACAATGATATTAGCCTGAGGGTTTTGCTTCTTTATCTTGAAGTTTGCATAAGCCAAACAAGGAGCAGTATTTCTGCGCAATGGCTCTGAAATAATTTGGTTAGGGTTCAGGTCTTTTATCTGCTCATTTATCAAATCAATATACTGACGATTGGTAACAATGAGTATATTCTCTCTTGGACAAAGACGTTCAAAACGCTTGAATGTCATTTGTATCAAGCTCTCTCCTTTACCTAAAACATCTATAAACTGTTTTGGTCTTTGTGTCTTGCTTAGAGGCCAAAATCTTGTTCCTATGCCTCCAGCCATTATTATACAATAATTGTTTTTGTTCATTTCTCAACGTTATTGTTTTTTCATAAATTATTTTCTCACAACAGAGACCATTTCTATACCCCTGTCGTCTCTTGCCCTCCAAGAGAAAGTAGGACAATTACATTTTTTATGTCTAACTCTTTTCATTCCGTACTTACTTGAAGAGCAAGAGCTAAATACAAACACAAACATTGCAAAAGCCACTATTATTATCCTTTTTCTTTTCATTCAAGCATAAAATTAGTGCAAAGATACAGTTTTTTCTGTATGATTGAACATTATTGACAAGAAAACTATCCGATAAGCATTAAAACAGCTATGGAAAGAATGAATGTTAAGATTGTAACAAGAATACCTATCTTGAAAAATTGCCAAAAACCTATCTTAACTCCCTCTTTCTCTGCTTGACCAATGACAATCAAGTTAGCCATTGCGCCCATAATGGTTGCGTTGCCTGCCAGTGTTGAAGAAGAAGCCAAAGCCAACCACAGCATTTGACTATTTGCATGGTGCATTAGCGGCAAAGCCAAGACAGTATAAGGAACATTACTAACTACTTGCGATAGCACAAGACTAAGAGCATGCACCGCTCCCACACCTTCAATATTATCTTGCAGATGCACATTCAACAAAGAAGAAAACAATCCCGCCTTTTGCACAGCTCCCACCACAATAAACAGCGAGGCAAAGAACAGCAACAGCACCCAGTCAACCTCTTTAATGATACTTGAGGGTTTAGGTGAAGAGAACACCAGCATAAGCCCAGCACCGCACAAAGCCAACACAGGAATAGACAAGCCTATCAATTTGCCCACAAAGAATGAAAGCACCAAAAAAAAGAATATGGTTAGTGAGACTTTCATATCCTTAAAATCAATCTTCTCTTTCTGAAAGGCATCAGGAGCAATCACCAAAGCATTGCTATAGGAAAATTCACTCTTATAAAACGCTCTAACAAGCACAATGGTAATAATCATACCGAAGGCAGAAACAGGCAACAGATGCAACAGAAAAGAGCCATAAGAAATACCCGAATTGATACCTATAAGCATATTTTGCGGATTACCTGTTATGGTCATCACGCTACCAATGTTTGAGGAGAATATCTCTGCCATCAGGTAAGGCACTGGATTTAGCCGAGCAGAGCGACAAATCATTATAACCACAGGAGTGAAGAGCAACACCACAGCATCATTGACCATAAAAGCAGAGCAAAGACCACTAACTAAAACAATAACAATCAAAAGCTTCATTTTGGTATTTGCCAAGGCAATAGTGCGTTGAGCTACCAGAGTGAAGAAACCTTCTAATTTCAAGCAAGAGATAACAATCATCATACCCAAGAGCAAGCAAATGGTATTGAA